>JGI24158J21664_10013581_pt1 | contig 10734 bp, 6 predicted proteins | sample Ectturendosymbi3_FD_21664 | JGI IMG/M metagenome (IMG submission 21664)
GGAAATTTCCATCGTTTACGATGATGCAAAACGAGTATCTTGCTCGTCGGATACTCGATCTCAAGTAGGAGAAGGATTTAAAACTTACCCTCTGCTTCCAATTTACAGTGGGTTTGTCCCTTACCATTCCTACCTTCCTCAGAACCGGAGCGTAGGGAGGAGGAGTGAGGATCTGATTCCTATAGACAAGAGGAGACTTATGATTTTCATATTCACTCATAGACACTATAGTGCATTATTAAATACGATCGTTTGTAGGGATGAAAAAGTTCCCACTTTGACTTATGATATTTTGTAGGGATGAAAAGAGGTACCACTTTGCCAGTAATCACATACAATAAAATAGTGAATAGGATGAAGACGGCGTTGAGCGGTTGAATGGGAAGAAGTGATAGACTCTTTAGTCCGATGTACAACACTGGGGTCCCGTGGCTGTGAAGGACTATTGTTCTAAATCCTAATTTGTTGATTACGATAACCTGCCAATTCCTATGACAACCGTGGATGTCATACCTAGGATGCTGAATGTAAAGGTAGTCCTCAGGAATTTCGGAATTCTTGCAATCTTGTACAGGCGCCGTGCAGATTGTGTTCACGCTTCTTCTAGGTTCTGCTGATCACGTTATCTTCATCCTCATTGAGCACCTTATTACTGTTTTTGTATTGCTGAAATAAGACAAACACTTGCTCCATGGTGACTGACGATTTTCAATCCAACACTTTAGTGAAATTTTAGCAAATAACTATATAGGGAATGTGACTGGAACATCGGTAATACATACGCATGACTGGAACATCAGTAATACGACCCTAAAAATACTAGAAAAACCTTCCGATCTGCAAATGGTCTGGGGGTGTTGGCGAACTCATCACTCGCCAGTACCGTGGGACCAGGCGTGGAGATTTGTTTGGTGAGTTTTGGAGATCTTCTTGCTAAAAGATCGGGGGACCATCAAGAGAGACCCCTTAGTCAAATCTAGTAAACGAAAATCATTGGAATAAATCAAGAACGTTAAGATTAGATATTCATTATTTTAAGGAAACAATTTGATAAACACCCTATGTAACTTCTGAGGAAATTCACCAAGTTATGGTGTTATTAGTAATAAAAATTAGTGATAGCTTTGCACCTAAGAACATTCAACCTGTCGTGCAAACCAATAAAACAAAGACATCAGACAAAATTGATTAACTACTATCGAAGCCAAGAAACGATATTATAGGACAGAATCACAATGTTTTTCTTGTCTCAGGATACATAGGTTTGTGTAAGAAAATAAATGCTGAACTCCTAATCGAGTTGCAACGACTGGAACAACAGTCCCGCAGAAATTGAAGAACCGAAGATGAAATACGAAAGTTATGAGAGAAGGCGTATTTGTAGAAGAGAGACACTGAAAAGTCCAAACTCAGTAAGGACAGAAAGTTGTCTCGGGAACTCCAATAATATCCGTATCAAAGATTGACCCGAGAACAATCCCCGGTCCAGAAATACATACTGGCCGCCTTATATGGCCACGAGGAGAGACATCAAAATCAGGGAAGTATTGATAATGATTCTACTACAGTTAAAGTTTATGCCAGTAAGCATAGTAATTTCTCGTTTAAGATTAATGACTCTAATACCTAAAGGAACGATCCTAGGAAATTTATATGCTATTGCCCAATTCCAGGTATGATACTCTCATCAATTAATGTATATATCATAGTTTATAGTTTCAAAAAGTAGAATAGTTTGATTTATTGATTATCAGTTTTCAAGTAAACAGCTCATACTTCGATTCTTTGTTATAAGATTGCTATAGCCAGAAATAATCCTGTTTGAAGTCAAGAGCGACTGTATATAAACCTCATAAGCACTAAACACGACTCTTACGCAGCCCTGCTAGTTAAGACGCAGGATGTGAACTAATTTATTATGGACAAGTTCGGCAAAAACTGCATCGTTTCCCTTGTTTTTTTCTTAAATTAATAGCAAAATAGATTTTCTTTATTAATTTACCACCTCAATAGCAGTATTAAATTTAATAATAATGCCCCGTAAAAAGGTTACAACAACTAAGATTGAAAGTAACCTTGACATGGTCCCCAGCTCTAGTTAAAGTGTCATACAAGAAAAAAAGAAAGATCTATTGAATTATTAGATGTTTACTCGAATGCACTAATAAAGACGGTCCAATAGGGAAGTCCGTTAAGATTATCAAAAGATTGTGATGCGAAAACTCCTCTGGAAGACTTTGAAAAATAAAACATTGTCATCAGATCACGTTCGATTTGAACGAGCAAAAATTTAGTAGAATTATCTTCGAATTCTTGGTATAGAGAATTCGAGAAGCCATCTTTATGGCTGCAATTCTCATTAGATGTCTTAAAGACAAAGCTGAAAAATAAAATCCTATCCGTGACTACCTTCAGAGTAGCCAAGCATTTCACATATAAAATGTGGAAAGAAAAAGAGGCCATGTCCGGTATGAAAAACTGCAAATCTTGAATTTTGAAAGAAATATGTTCATTGATAGTTGGACCATAAATTGAGATGTGAGGAAATGCTCATCCAGTTGCAAACATCCAGTTTCATAACAGCTATATTAGAGACCATCAGGGATTTTAAAACTATTAGGGCAAAAGTTGACAAAATATCATGCCTGATAACACCTATCGAGGTTTACACTTTAGTAAAATACATTGCATCATTAGACTGAACAAAATTTTCAAAGAACAAAGTGATGATAGAATTAAACTCACTATGTTCTTAGGTCTGGGGAAGGTGTCCTTATCAAACGTTGACACAGAATGTACTCTAAATAGGGAATGTTATCTGACCGAAAATCGATGAAAATTTCTGTTTTATAAGCTTCATGAAAAGAATGTAGCCAAACAAAATCACTATTGTGGCTACCGAGCTGACAGAATGCCTCAGAACACTTGGGTGGTGTCGAGGAAAATTATTTGATAACAATAAAACATAATATTGAGTTTCGAAACATTGTGAAAAGAACATTATTTTGTTATGCAAATACTACGTGTTGCAAAGTTGTCTTGGGCATAAAGGGAAATGCACTTTGAGGACCTATCCCCGAGTTCTAAGAGAATATTCCTATTAGATTATTCTGCAACTTTTCAGGTTTGACGTGTCTTCCCGTCTTTTCATCTTTACACGTGTGCGACTAGGACTATACCGAACACGACATTACGACTGATTAAAAACATTGTATGATTGTCATTAATAAATTTTCTGATAATATCAGATATTCATTCGGACCAAAATGATTGTCATTTTTGTAAGAAATATCGTTTTCCATTTTTATGATATATACGAAAGAAAAATCTATAGGGATCGTTGCATCTAGCGTGAATTTTGAAAGTTTCTCAGAAGACTTTACCTTGTATTGAAAATACCGATGTTATAAAAACTTTTATTTACAAGATGTCATTTTTCAGAAAATGAATCACGAGAAACATCCCCAAAGGACAGTTCTTGTAATGGAGTCTTACAATTTGCACAAGATCTTTTAAACAGTTTCTTTTCTCTCATATATCAATGTGAGCTAGACAACTGTTTTCATAAAAGACAATATTGATTTCTGTACGAACTCATGAAGGAATCTTCACTTGACATCAGGCATATCAGCAGAGGACCTTACGTTATAAGGTCCCCGCCAATCAAGTGATCAAGAGTTCGATCTGATCTATCTTTCATTCATGACGAAGGATATCAACATTATCGTCTCTCTTTGAGGAATACCCACCGGAAAGAGAACATCTAAACAATGGATTTATCCAGGAAGAACTTCCGATTCTTTCAGTGTCTTCAATTATTTAAGGCATTCGGTTCTTCCACAAAGACACCCGACGTCTTCAATCAAGCGGAGTGGAAAGGAATGTTGAGTTCGTTTTGGCTCCTCAACATGAAACGTCTTGTAATCCTGAAATAATAACGAAAGAAGACTTCGATTACTTGAAGAAAGTGACTTAGAAGTTTACCGATGGATTCACGCCAAGCCAAACGAAGCTGAACATGAAACAACGACTAAAGACATTAACGTTTCAGAACATTCTCATGCGTATCTAATTGATTTATTGTGTATTTGTACTTTGCACCCTTGTTGTGAGTCATCTGTTGGAGAGAGGGTAACTTAAAAACGATATAGAAAACTATTACAGTGAAAAATAACTTTAAATTGCAAATAGAATTAATAATGAAAACCGATAACAATATTGTAATCAAATACTGTTTCGAAATTTTCGCAATTTATAATTGACCACTTGTGTCACTATTGCATTGTGTACTATTCGAAATTTGTCACGTGACCGTGGTGTCGTACGTCGTGTGTATATAAAGAGCGGAATCACTGGGTTCATCATCAGTTGGTGTCGTGGGCTTACCTGTCTCAACACCTAAACCAGTAGTGGGCTTACCAAACTAAAATAGGCCAACTTACCCAGAAGAGATGTACGATTTAGTGGCTATGTTGCTACTGACAATTTGGGCTCTCTCTTGTAAAAGAATAAAATGCGAATTAACCCCTTATGCTGAAGTATATTATAAACTCCAGTTGTGATAGATATCACAGTGCTTAAAGTTCTACCAATAAAACCATGAGTGAATACCCTTTGTGGTGATAAATTGAACGGTGTCGAGCGAAACCAGCGGGTATAAGTTTCTTAATTCTTAACTTGGGCGTGCCATGGACATTCCTATGGAACAATGTTCTTGCGGAATTGTCCTAAATGTGTAGTGGTTCTCTTCTTTTAGAAGTGGACTGCCACACTTTCCCAGATTCCCAACTCCGACTCCCGAATCCAACCTTTCCAAAATTTGAGACTCCTTAACATGAAGGGAATGAAATTTGGCTGTTGAAATGAATTTAAATCGTCGTGGACAGCAAGAAATATCTGTTTCAACAAAAGATTCAAAAGAAATTGCACCATTTCAACAGGATTTCCCAGTTTAGGTGTGTGATGTAAAAAATGATCCAATTTGACTTTCGGTGTCGGACAAAAAAATCCGACTCCAACTCCCAGTGTTGTTAGCAATCCGACTCTGACTCCACCCAAAAACCTCCGACTCCTTACGACTCCGCACCCTGCCCAACATGCTATGAAATGCGCCTGATAAGTTAGAAAATGGTGCCCAGTGTTGTTTTTTAGAAGTTTTGTTGGAGTTTGTTTACATCTAAGTTTTCTCAGTTTGCATTTTACTTGTCTCTTTCACTCTCAGTTTTTTCAAAAATCTTGCACATATTTGCTGCATGTATTGCAATCTCTCAGTTAGTGTTGCGTTGAATGGGCGATTCACCACGAACAAAATGTTCGTGGAGAACAACACCCATATATGTGGCGCAAAGAAGCAGAAATTGAATAAGCTCGACGTGGGATCTCTATTGTTGCTTGCTGCCACAGTGTGAAAGTTTGTGCACTTGGTGCTTGGCCTTTCCAATCACAACAGAGTGGTGCTTTGACAGGATGTGGAGGTCTTGTGCAACCTTCAGAAAAAGAATGTGCGATAGGTGCAATTCATTGCAAAAAGGAGGGGATGTTGGTGACCCTGCTGTGACAAAGCAATGGACGGCAAAATGGCGTTGTATCGCGAATGCTTGTGCAAAATGATGGTGAATAAGGTTTAATTAACTTTGTTGATTTTAGGGGGTGCGATCACCAAATCACCCCCCTCTCGGTCCGCACTTGAACAGTGGGCTGAATTTTGATTTAAATGCAGAAGATTAATTTGTAATGAGCATTGCGTAAATGTTTTTCTATCCGACATTCTCGACGAACATGGTTTCAAAATGATTGATAAGATCCGTTGATGGAATCCGAACGGTTGTCAACTCCACTGCTTTGTGATGTTGGCCACGTATTGTTTTGATGTCAACCGATGCTCAGGCCTGTCATATTGTGGGCGCCTTGTACTGATTTTTGAATTGAAGGTGGTTGCGCACAGTTGCTGTCCTGCGGTGTTGGAGGAACACGCGTGGCGATCGTGTTAAGTAGGTTGGCAAACGTCTTGCGGCGCAGTAAGTGTAGCAGTTTGTATAGAAACATGTCATTTGCATGCGTTTTCAGTGTTGCATTACTTTGCCAGAGATGTTGAACAATGAACATTTAATTTATTTACAATTTACATCATCGTCTAAAACAGGGGTGTCCAAACTTTTTTGTCTGAGGGCCACATATATTATAAGCTAATAAAAATATGTTGCGGACCGAAAGTTTTACGTAATGTCAAAATGTGATTGTTTTGTTGGGATATGTTATAACTGATTCTACCAAATCAACAAACTTTCTGTTAACACATTTTGCAATTTTTTTCAACATTTTTTTCATCATTGACGAAATGGCTTCATGGGCTGGATGAAATGGCTTCACAGGCTGCATTGGGTTGGTCCGCCGGCCAGATAGTTTGGTGACCCCTGGTCTGAAACACTGACCTTCTTCTTTTTGATCTCGGAACCCCATTCGAAAATATTACGTAAGTGCTCAGCCCCAGTTATTGCCTGCATTACAAAGATGTTCAAATTATGATTGAAAAAATAAGAGACACTATCATTTCACATGTTCGATTCACTCCACTGTATTTCCATTCGTGTGCAAAACAAACAGCACATAATATGCTAACCACGGGACGACTGAGCTTGGATCTGTGCAACTGATCTAGTCTTTAAAATCTTGTGGATGTGTGGGTGAGAACTAAACGCATGTCATTCTCAATGTCCAGCAGTCTTTTCTTTGACTTGTTGCAATGTGGACAAGGTTGAAGATCCATCCTCACAGACAGGTGTAGATATAGCAATTTAGGGGCATGAGGCAAACTCTCAGAAGAGTGTCATGAAACAGTTGTTGAGGGACCCCATTGGTACATTTGCACATAGTCATACAGTAATTGTTTTTTATTTTTGAAAGACGTGTGACTTGCTTCCGATCTTATTAAATGTGGCTATACAAAGAGTGGTTCATAACGTTTTTAACAGTATAGCACAGTACACAAACCTGAGTTTTTCCGCTGAGACTTTTTCCTTTTGGTCTTTTGTCTTGTAAAAGTGTTGAAACTTGCTAAAATAGTAGGTTTGGGTAGTGGTTACTGAACTGCCTGTGGATCTTTAACTTTGAAACCTTATTCGACTAACTCATCTCATTTAACATGATAGTAATGCATGAGGAGAATGCAGTAGGCTTGGTAGAAAGAAACATAGTAAATGCCAAAGGGAAACTTAAACCTAACATTAACTGTAGCCTTAACCCAGTGTTTTACAACCTTTTTGTTGCAGCGGAACCCTCGGCAAATGTTTACGTTGCTCATGGAACTCCTGGGTTGCTGGCTGGCCCTAGCAAGTGTCAGGCCCAATGCAAAACCTATAGGTACGGGGCCCCTCTGATTCTATGATGTTTTAGCAGAATTATGATTACTGTAATTAAGCAGAAAATAGTGCAATGAAGATGCGGCGGAGAGGGCAAGTGCAAAGTTATGTCAATCAAACTGAACTAGCATGCAAATTTAACTTCCGAAACAATTACTTCACTCTTGTTGAATGGCAGTTTCGTTCCGAGAGCAACTGAAAACTGCTGATGTCTTTCTTATTTTTGGTAACCACAAGTGCAGAGGCATTCTTGTTAATGTTTGGACGCACGATCAGCTATCTGCTTTATGATGCAATACATGAAAAGAATCAGGTTTCATAAGAGAAGAACCTGCCTGCCCCAAAGTTACCCAAAAATCCAATTTTATAGTTATTCTTAAATGCTTGGATTTGGAATGCAAACTGTTCTTTATGACTTAGAAAACGTAATGTACAAATATTTTACAACTACCATGTCATAGATGTAGAAACACATAGCAAACGCAATATATAATGCGCCTGGAAATAGAACCCTATAGCTGCCCAATGCAATGATGAACTGGAACAAGCGTGCTGGATGACAGTCACAATTTTTACTTTCTCTAGTTGAGCTTTAGTGTCCTTCATGCTCATGAACCTGGACTTTCAAGTAGTGGTCTTATATCTACTTACGCTCGCAAATCTAGGCAAAACAAATTTGGTGAGGTGACAAATGATAAAAATACATGAACGACCGACAAATAACGTGGAACAATTTTGTGGACAAATAAAAGAATTAAATTCTAAGTGCTAACACTTCACAAAATTTTGTGCTGGTTTGCATCAGATTTTTGGCTTACACTGGTTCGTCTCTCGTCTTTTGTCATTTGTTTTAATGTCACAGAGTTCATTTTATTTTGAAAAAATATTAAAATATGTAATCTGTGTTAAATTCTGTCATGAAACAAAACTGCAAGCCTTTGTCAAAATGCAGATGACACGTAGCCCAGAATTATAAACGAGCCTTAATTTGAAGCCTGAACCCGAAATCACAAGCCCGAACCTGACATTTACATTCAGTGCTAAATTTAGGCCTGAAAACCAAATGTACTGAGTGAGTCAAGATGTGCGCAACTGCGAGGCATTGGTAGCATGGCAAAGTAAACATGAGTAATGAGTAAATAATTCACAATTATTAATTTTTGGTCAAGATTCAATCTACTCAATTGCTTCAACAGTAACTGGCAACAAAAGTGTCTGTTGTTGCAAAAAAATTTTGTATGCAGGCCCGATATCTGCCCGAAACATTTTAACAAACTTAATCCCGAACCCATCCCGACCCAAAAAGTTCAGACCGACTTACAACTCTTGTGCAGGCAACCAAAAACTTTCTAAAACGGAAGGATATTTTGAGAACTGAAGACGTCATGTTGGAAAAACTGCCAACAAAGTTAATACAGCAGACACTCGTCTTGACCTGGTCATTGGGAGTTGAATCACTGCATAAGCTACTTTGTTTGCAATAGCTGTAGGTCTACTACAGTCTTAACTGGCACTAATAACAACAACAACCAAGCTCCATCTATGAAGAGTAGGGTGGGATATGGTGGAGCATGGATATAACGCCTTGCGTAGCATGAGAATGGAGCGTGAATCTTCGGTAAAGGGAATTCACTGTTCGTTCAACAAGATAATTGTTAGTTAACAATGAGTTGAGTTGATTTTATTTGGCGATAATTAATAATCAGCAAGAAAATACAAATCAGTGCAAGGATGCCAGGGCATTGAAGGAACCGGAAGGTTATCGAGTCAGTGCCCTTCAACAGTTAAATTAGCTTTGTTACAGTCCAGTTTCAACTCGTGGTGTTGCATATGTATGGGAAGGAACTGCTAGATGATCAACACAGTTGCGAAGGGGATGCTGGGTCGCAACCGGTCTCTCTTGGTAGATGGGTTGCTCAGATCCGCAAGGATCTGGGCATGGCAGAGAAAGTATAAACCCAGCTAAAATGAAACTCTGCCTGGGTTGTCATAACCCTTTCGCGTCTAGCAAGCTCTACAAATTGTTTGCAGTGTATTTTTTGCATTTGGATGATGGTTGGTTTGGTACTCTTGGAATCCAATCTGCAAAGATGTAGCCTTCAAATTTCTTTGTTCACCAGAAGCGATATGTGGGAATACTGGGAAATGATGTGTTGTTCCAGGTCTCAGTGATCTTACAGGAAATACATTCTGTGTGATGGCAACCACCGCTGCTAATGAACAAGTGTTTAGTATCAATGATCATATATAGCAGAAGAGCAAATTTAAAGAGTTCCTCAGAGTATGATATAACTTTTTTCAACAGTGCTCTGAGAAAGAAGCATTGAAGTTGACAAGGTTTCACATTTTTATAGTGTTTTTCAAGACCTTCTGTTGGCTTTGAAACAAACCACTGGATAAATTGCCACTAGCAATGAAACACATTCCATGAGTTGTTAGTGGTTTTCATACACACAGTGATAGGTGAGGTGAAAGCTTGGGATGAAAACAGTGCAAGGGAATTGCAGATGGGAAGGTGCGCACAGTGGCGCATCTATCCTGGCAAAAAGGGATCTGTCATGGAAGGGCAGCTTTTGTTTTCAAAATAAAACCAGATTTTCTACAGATATCCTAAGACCCAATCAAACTTGGCTTTGGCATGTAGCTTGGCACAATTAGTTATTTAGATGTTGGTACTGGTAGAGCTTGACCAATAAGGCTTTTTGGTGCTGATACTAATATTTTCTAGTTCATTGTCAATAACCTGGCAATACCAATATACCGATATTTTTGTATTAATCAAATCACAATTGAAAGGCATTTTTTCCTTCAGTATGTAGGCCACATAAATGGAATCATGACACAATTTACAAATGAAAGAGCAGATTGTGGTAAGTTTGGAACATATTATTGCAGATAAGCAATGAAGTATACAAATGATACAAGCATGAGAACAAATAGGAATTATGAAGATGACATTACATAATGCACAAATCAATACAAACAGTGATCAATCCATCACTTTACTGTGATGAAGAACCATACAACATCAAATTCTGCACAAACTGAGGTCACTAAAACAGTCAACCATCACAGCATGTACCCTGGTTTGTTCGCAGGCGGTCATCTGTTCACCACGCTAAAACCTGTAATCAAATGTTACGTCATAAAGTGGTTTGTTGGGATGATTGCGCAGCGGTCTATAATACGCACTACTTGATGTAGTCACTGCTGCGTAGCGCACAGTATGCGCTGCAAAGAATGGAACAGAGAATTTGCGTCAATCAATCATAGACGAAGTAGCAACTTGGGTTTCTGAACACTCTGTGCAGAACAATGGTGTAGGAGATTTTGTGAGTAAACCTACCCGATCATGGGCTCAATTGGGTGGGGGACA
>JGI24158J21664_10013582_pt1 | contig 10733 bp, 7 predicted proteins | sample Ectturendosymbi3_FD_21664 | JGI IMG/M metagenome (IMG submission 21664)
GGGGTTTCAACCGGGGGGAATTCCCCACCAGGGGGGAATTTTGTATTTAGGATTTTGTTTAAAATGTAATATAGTTTAACTTATCAGTTGTGAAGAGTTTAGTTTCTCTTCTTAGTGTACTGATGTAAAAGTGTTGTTTACAAACTAAATTTCTAAGGGGGGGATTTTATCTGTGAATAACAGTTAAAGGGTGCATGGGATAAAAAAAGGTTGAGAACAACTGATCTATGCGCACTAAAGGTATCAGTTGCTGTCTGCAGAGAAGGCGAAAAACACTGACTTGTAGCAGCCACTTTCGTAGGTTGTTTTATATTATTTTTGGTTAAATAAAAAAGCTTTTCTTTACAAATCAGCACGTGGTGGCGTAAAATATTGTTAGACACAAAGGCGTGTAGAAACGTTCCATTTGCTGGAAGCGGCATTTTCAAAATCTTCGCATTTGTTTTGCTTGCATGTATGGGCGTCGGAAGGATTTTTCCAGGGGGCAACAGTGGATTTTTCCAGGGGGGCAACAGTGGTTAAATTTCATTTTACCCACTCGAAACTAAGAGACGAACCTGTTTTGCTAAAAATTTAATGGGAAAATATCAAATTTCAAAGTCCAGGGGAGCAAGTCCCCCTGAACCCCCCCTTCTGACGCCCACGCTTTGCATGCATTATACCACACTTCTGAACCCAAGCTGGTTAGCGCGCGAACATTTATAAATATTACTTTATTCTACAGGCGTGAGACGTACCAGACTTGCACGAAAATTAAACTCTTGCAATATCTTTCATAATAGTTTTCACTGTGTGAACGTTCTGTTCTGTGCATAAAGCCCGTGGCATGTCTAAGACTGGCGCAAGCGCCAGCATCATTAAAGAAAACATGCTACACTCGCAGTTCATTGACGGCGGAGTTACCCTGCTGCGCGAATAACCACTTGTGANTCATAGTTGTTGCTGCGCGCATATCCGGAGGTGAACCGCAAGGTACCACAAAGATAGTCGCTGGAAAACAAGCACAAATGAGCCGCAGGTCGAACGTTGCTCAAAAACAAAAGTTCAACGTATTTCAATGGATGAATTTGACTCACTACTAAAAAATCGACGTAGCATTTTTCAAAATTTTTCGCTCAGTGGAATTGAAGTTTTAACAATTTAACGCAATCAGTTTTGTTTGCAAACAGTAGCACTCGCGCTAGGAAACAAATCTGATTTTGCTGCATTTTTGATCAACCACAATCTGAAATTGTTTGTTTATTTAAATTTTTTAAAGTTTGCTTTTGTAGTAGAAACGATAAAGCAAACTATTAGAAGCAATGCAAAAACCAAAACTCCGAACGAAACCATAATTTACGTTTCGGAAACAGTTGTTTTTATTTTCAGAAACATTTTATTAAACGAAGGGGAGGATGATGAATCACGACACACCCAAAGGCGGTGCAACAAACCCAAAAAGGGGTTAGTATTTGAGGACACATTGATATGAACACCTTCTCTATCGGGCGGTTTACCGTCGGGCCAATTGCTGATTTGCTGGGCACAGACCTGTTTCCACAATTGTCCCGTAAGTGCGAAAGTTGGCCTCGCCAAGTGTACCTAATGCAGTACAAAAAGCGGTCGAATATATTGTTTGATACATTACGTTCGCAATTATTCACAAAAACAGATCACACATACAGATTGTTGCAGGACCTTTTTGTCCTTCAGAAAGACATCCAAGAACATATTTGATTTACCAGATGAATAGGTTATTGCCGGAAACGTTGGCGTTTGAGTGTCAGCTTGAATACATTCGTTGGCCGGCGACGAAGAAAAAGATCGAAAATTTTCGTTTGCTAGCGCCAAAGTTGTGAATTAAGCCCCGCGAATAAGACACACAGCAAAAACTGTGCGCTTGGGGTCTGAAACCTTTCCGTAAATAGGCTGCAGAGATCCGAGATTCGATGGGGTTTTGCAAACTCTGCCGACTGTAAATTTGTTCTCCATTCAGCATGCGCGCCGCGCAATTAATAGCGTCTCTCACTTTTCATATTTTCCGCAATATTGCATCGTATATCCTGGTGATGCTGCCAATAAATTTGCGCAGTCAGTAATGCCGAATGCGTTGCAATGATTTCGATGTCACGAGCATCTGTACAAAAGCCTTGCTATATTTACAGCTCGAGCGTAAGCCGGAAGCACAATACCGAGGCAAGTCTGCACGCAAAAAAACGAACCACATTTCGGTTTCGATTTTCACTCTTCCTAGTTGCGAAGACTGATATGCTTGAGCTGTTTGTGTTGGTGTTACTAAAAGATGGAGATCGGTTGTATTTTTCAGTTACACTATTTAAAATCAACTGCAAAGATGAATTTAGGTAGTTGCGTACGATTAAGAACTAGTTGATGACTATGCCTGTCGTTCCATTTATGGAGGTCGCTAAATTGTTAGCAGCTTGACTATCTGATAAAGAACCCAAGGAAGGTGTGAGTCGTGGTTTCTTACTCTGAATTCGTGAAAATGTCACTGTGCATAAATTTTGCATGCCGTGAGCTTGATCCACACCAAGGAAAATTCTGAAAATTTCCGAGGACGCGTAGTTTTCAGATACTCCGTAGTCAATCGCTTTAACAGGTATTTCGTTGCATGTCTCGTGGTGGCCGGTGGGGGTGGTAAATACTGCATAAATCAATCCCTAGAGCCGGAAAGTTTGAGACGACAGCCTGTTCAAACTTACAAATTTCTCTATTCAAACTAAGATTATATCAGAAGCAAAAGTCGTGAAGTATAGAATTTGATGCAACAGCACTTTGTAATTTGCATTTGTATCTACTGTAAACTCTGCAGACAATTCAGTCTTGCAACTGTTTCTTTCTTCGTTGCTGCAGAAACCCGCGGCACTACGAAACGACTAGGACAGGCTTTCCCTTGCCAGAGCTTAATCCAGCGATAATCTGCTTTATCCTAACAGTTTATGACCAGTGCCAAGCATAAGAAACTAGCTCTGTGAGTGACACGTGCCAATATTGTAGGTATGAGAATTGTAGCAGGATTTAGCATTAGTTGTTCCGCTTTTGCATAGATTTTAATTGAAAGGTTAGTGCTAATACTAGTTTTACCTTAACAATGCTATATTCAGAACTGAAGACAAATAAAAGCTTTAGGTTTCCTGCAAGCTTTCGTGAAATCAGTCGATTCGACTGTATTCATGTGACTTTGCTTGCTTTATCTGTGCTTGCTTTAAGCTCTTCAGCATTTCGCCCGTAAGCACTGCTTGCAGATTTTAGGACTGATGATGTGCAGAGTTACGTGAAATCGATTTGTTATTTGAAAAAGTTGCTGAAATTCGGCTGCGTCGCCTTTGTGGAGACGAATTATTTGAGCTCGACTGAAGATTTCAATTCTTGAGAAAGAGTGATATAGCGTTCATGTAATGACGACACGACTGCGCAAGCACGTCAGAGGGCGGAAATTGAAGTAATTGACGATAAACAACACGCATCTGGCAGACCTATCTCGGATAGTAGACTATATTTTAATGTACGTTGTGCTGAATAAATTGTTCAAAACGGGCTTATTGAATTGTCAAAATTTTCAGTATAACGGCTACAAATACAAGAGGTCTTCACTCTTAAATTTCAGCGAGCATGCGTGTCTTTATGGTAAATTAAATCAGGACGATTGTGTGAAACTTTTTAGCTTGGTCAGTTCAGTATTGTCGCAGCCATTAAAAGTTTTAACTGTTTGTAGCCTGCAGGTCTAAAGACAACCTAGATAAAGATTTTAGGGCCGTTAGATATTAGGGTAAGATGAGTTGTTTTCCTAAAAAGTTTTATCTACTGTTGGCGCAAAACAAATAACGATGAGCCAAAACTGCTGAAGTCCAAGCTGAAACGGATAATACACGAAATATGAAAGTCTTGTCAACTGTCATAACAAATTTTTAGAATGTACGTTTTCGACATTGCTTTCAACTTAAATGCCCTTGTCCACGTTTTTGTTTTGAATCAAAGTTGATCGGTGCTGCTAATTATTATTATATATATCTTCCGGAGAAGTTGCAAAAGCAAAATGGGCCGTTCACCCAAAACTTTCCACGATGGGCATTTTTGGTAATGTCTGGTTGCATTAACTTTTCTACGATGACTCCATGTCTCAGAAGTCAGATCTTATCAACACTTGGAGAAAAATACACCAATTTACCATAATTAATAAGGACGTTTGAATCAGAAATTAAATCAGATATCTTTATACAGCCTTTACGTTTCACAACCACAACTGTCGCGAAACTCATTGCCAAGAATATTAGGTCATTTGGTTGTCAACTTAATTCAGAATCATCCGCAATGCTTCGGTTACGGTTGGCCTATACCTTAAAAATATTCATATCAAATTTGTGAAGTTTTAGATTAACTTGAAGTCGTTTTGTTCGCTCGTAACAGCCCAAGTGTATATGGAATAGTTCGGCTAAAATATATTACAAAGCTTGAATTGGTAAAAACTGAAAGGATGAATACTGTTTTCATACAAAGAGCTGCTTTAGCACGACACTTGTCTTGCATATTGACGCCACTGAATTTCTCCTACGCATGTTGTGAACATGCTCTTTGTGACTGTTGATACAAAATATTTACAGGGAAGAAATTTTGCGAATATTATTGTTTTTTATTATCAGTGCTTGAAATCAATGTACAGAATAATTGAAGCACAAAAGAAAAGAATGTTTAGCCTTGTTCAGTAGCGTATCCGAAATGTATCATCTGAAACTGACAACTTGCCACTTGCTTTCTGTTCAATGAGGTATGGCTAAAACGAGTCTGTTGCGCAAACGTAACTACTAGCGTGCAGCAGATTTGTTATCCACCACAAGCGATTTTTGATGATTGTTTTCGTCACTGGTTAAATTTATTGGTAGATTCGCTTCCAACCTGAACCCAAAATTTCAAGAAGCAGCTTGGTAATTTGTAGTTGGTAAATAGTAGACTAGGTAGAAATTTTGTTATTACAAGCATTCATAAAAAATGATTATTTATTTGCTTTTTTAAGTAGATGTTACGGGGTTTTCGAGTACGTTGCGGTAGTTCTTTGCACTTACCAAACGCCGCTTTGACTGCACGGGTTTTAATAATATCAACGGTAAATGGGTTTAAGCCTATACTATCTTCAAAGTTCAGCAAATAGCGTTTCTTAGTTTGATCGAAAATTTAGGTCACAACAGGCCAATCGCCATTGTGCTGGGATGGGTAGTTCGTCTGTGACGAACTTCCGCAACTAGTTATTTGACAGGAAAGCTGACATGAAGGCAGTGACGAACTAAGAGGGTGAAGGAAACAAATCAACAGTAGAGGAAACCTATGACGCTAAAAGCAGAAACGAAATAAATCATAATAAAAACGCAAGCTGGTTTAAGCTTGCAATCAATTTTATTGAAAACGCATTCGTCTCTTTGGCACCTTTTTTGGGAAAATGTGGAGGCCAGTGCATCTGAATACTCTGTACAAGTTTTTTTATTGAAGTTTTAGGCACAAACTTGGTTGCAGAGGCTCAATTTTAACGGTTGGTTCGGAAAACTAAATTCATTTTGCATCACGAACTACAAAACATACCACAATTTTTTAGAGCAAAGTCAAGAAGTGTATTGAATTTCACGTCATGGCTTAAAATAAAAGAGAACGATGAAAAACAGTTGAAACTTCTCGATTGATTAAATATTCGAGTATTTATCAAAGCAATGTTGGGAAAAGCTTGTACAATTGTGATTAATTTATCGTAATTTTAATGTGCACAATGTGATGCTTCCCTCTGTGCAATTGATTTGACTTGTAAGCCACATCGGATGAAATGTTCAACTCGCTGCCATAAATCTAAGATTGAAAGCGGTAGACGTCAAACAGGTTGTAAAACTAATACAATCTGTACACTCATGTAGCTGTCAACGCAGCACTGAGTCTTTACGCAAAGCCGATCGTCTCAGTGATATATCCTTAAACTACTGTGCACGTGCCAGACGTTCGGAGCCACTGCCCTGAAAGCTTTTATAAAATAACGTCACTTGGCATCGTTACAGATTTGAAAGTCATATTTATAGCAATAATGAGAACTCTATATAAGCTTGTGCGATAAAGTCAATGTTACGGTGGCAGTGGTGTAGCCAGACCAAACTTTTTTTGGGGAAAATGTTTGATTTTAGGCGAGCAACAGTATTTTTTTTGGGATAACGCCTCTCAAAGCATAAAATGACTAGCTATTCTAAAAATTTGGGGGGAATGGACCCCTGTGCCCCCCTGGCTGCGCTTATGTACGGTAGCTGTGGTAAGAGCCTCAGGAAAAAGCTGCATTGATGATGTTCTGCACAAAAACGTCGCTTTAACGCTGATGACCAGCAGGCAGTAGACCTCTATAGTTGACATTCATTCAAAACGTTTTCGACTCATTCAACCTCTCTAGAAGCGGAAATATCGAGTATGTAATGTATGTAATGGTCAAGCGTTGCACTTTAGGAAACTGCAGGTAAGAATAGCGTTGAGCTGTAGCGCCTCAAAGCGCCAATCATCTGAATATGAAAAAAGTACACATTTGCCCGACCATGCAAAGATCGGGACTTTTTGATGCACGAAGAATTTTAACTCCTGTTTTGGTAGATATCCTGAGAAATGTGGATTTTTAAGAAGCACTAAAGTATTGGCAAAAGCCTAGTTTTTACGAATATAAAAAACTAACAAAAAATGCACGGATGAAAACCTGCAAAGAGTAAATATTTTCTTATTTTTTCCTGTATTTTCTGAGCTTTTGTGTGTGGAAGGAAATGTGGTATAGAAAAAAACATTTTTGTAATTTCAAATTTTATCTAGTGACCTGCAATCAAAATAACACTTGGTAAATGGTAAAGACTTCTTATTTAGTTTCATTATATAATTGCAACAGAATCGGAAAACGTTATGCGCAAAACCGAAGATGTTAAAACGAGACCGCTTTTATGTTTGGAATTAGTGGAATGGAGTGGTAAGCTTCGCGATAAGTGTAACTTATGGCTGGTGGTCACCTTGGAAACTGTCATAAGTCAAGTGGCCGTGAGACCCATGGGGAGCAGAGGAAATGGGTATAACGAACTGAACACCAGTAGCAACACCAAAAGGGCACAATGCAAGTTTATTGAAGTTTTTCTAATATTACTTCTTCATTCGTGTACGCAATACAGAGCCAGTAGTCGTCAAAAATCAATGTTCGGGAGATATTGAAATAGATCTTCCCGGTTTATGTCGGAGATGCTGCATGGAGGTCTCAGTATAGGGCATTTTGCAATATGTGTTCTGCGGTCTGGACAGAGCCACGCTCAAGTTGGTTAGATGTTACCTGACCCATCTTTACAATGTTCACTTTAAAGTGACCGACTCCAGTACGGAGCCGGTTTGGTTGTACCCAAGCTTTTCTGGGATACTGATATCCATCTGGTTTTGGTGTCAGTTCATTGATGTATACTTTCAGGGGTGAGAGGACCTGTGGCAAAGCAATACCTTCTTTTTCGAGATGCTCCACATATGGCCGTAGCAGCCGCCTTGGTTTTAAACGAGTTGGAGTAGGTTGCATTTGCAACGTGTGATGTAATAGATGATCAACGTGTTTAGCTTTGGTGTAGAGCAGTGGTTCTCAAACTGGGGTCCGCGGTCCTTTTGGGGTCCGCGAGACAATTTTCTGGGGACCGCGAAGCACCTTCCAAAAAAANCAACACGACGCTCCTGAAAAAAAAATTTTGTGTAACATAAAATTTTCGAGCAACTTATATTTCCAAACCAAACTTAACAAACACAATTTGGAGCTATGGTAGCCTAATTCGATTGCGGAACCGAACAGTCACGCTTGCAAAAGTGGGCATTATATAGGATGCAGATAAAGAGGTGAGTTCTCAAAAGTTTTTCAGAAATTGGAGTCAGAGTTGTGTTGATTTTTTAAGGGGACCGTGAGCCATTTAAAAAATTGCTGGAGGACCGTTGCGTAATTTTTTTTAAAAAGTTTGAGAACCACTGGTGTAGAGGCTCAGACATGAAGTGTCACGTCTGAGTTTTGGAGGACTGATTCCAGCCAGAAAGGGTAGATAACTTACTGGGGTACTTTCCAGACTGTAATTGTTCGCATGGCTTCATTCAGCACCACGTCAACTTTGTGCGAGTGTGAGCTACGACACCAGACTGGTGCGCAGTATTCAGATGGAGCATATACCAGGGCCAGAGCAGATATTCTAAGAGCTCTGTTGGATGCTCCCCATTTTGTGCCAGCCAGTCGTTTAACCAGGGCCACTCTAGCTGAGACTTGCTCTTCAGCTGTTCGATGTGATGTTTGAACGTTAGACTGCTATCCAGATTGATTCCAAGGTATTCTGGAGTAGGCTCATATTTGATGGTTTGTTGTTGATCCAGGCAAAATTTTAGTTGCTTGTTATCTTGGTGGTTACGGATATGGAAGGCAGATGAAACAGTTTTGTTTTTTGACACTTTTTTGACACTAATATTACTGTTACTTTGCAAAGTGTAACATTGCTTTGTTTCAATTGATTGCCTCTTTACCCGAACGGTGTTTATTACCAATATACTGGTGTGCAGTTTTGAACAGTTCTACTTTATTTGCGTCGAGTAATGGCTGATTGCGTGGAGTCATGGTTGATTGCCAAAACTCGGTTGCAGGAAGTTTGCCAAGCTGGGCTTTCATGATTATAACATTTCTTGAAAAGCCTTCCTTACGACTTTTACTTTCACTGCTAAATCTAATGAAAGTTTTTGACACTTCCTTTTGCTTGGATCAATGTCTTTTTTCATGTTTTCTATTTATCTAAGTTATCCGAGGTCATGTAGTTTAAGTTGCATATTTCTGTTCTGTGCACATTCTGCCAAGCCGCAAACGGGAAGCGGAGGAGGAGGAGGAAATCAACATCTCAAAGCTTTATGGTCTCAATGCCAATTCACAGAATTCGACACGGTAATTTCAGAGCGATGCATGCCACTGTTGAAGTTAACAACAAAATCACTGGCTTTTATATAAACCATCCAAATTGGTTTAAAGTTTAAACAAATTTTGCAAAAAAACTGCAAAAGAAGTGATAGATTGGCGAACTTGTTAACAAAAACGTGAATGGAACAGTAAAACTTACGAGGTCTGGCAAAGGCGCACTAGAAATAACAACGAAAAACACAGATTCAGCTAAACTAAATTCATGTTGTACGTTCTAGCAACAGCCCTTATCTGTCGTCAGCGTAATTCAATGAATAAAGCGCTATAGGCGCCAGTTTACACAACACGTGAGTGACGGAACGCACAAAAAGGTTTTGTTCACGGCAGTCACTATTGCGGAAGGAAAACGAACCGCTGCAAACTTGAAGTACAAATACTATGAAGTGGCGACATAAATGAAGCGCTGACTTCAAACGACAGGCAATATCTGTGAATGAACAACTCCATCATGAACAGGTTTTCTAATCACTAGCTGCAGCTGAAATTTGTGGTCCATCAGAATTACCAATGTGCTGACGATGTTGTCTTGTGTGCCTATGTATCTGCGACCTCGGGACAAGGAGTCTAAAAAATTCAGCCTAAAACTGCATGTAAGGCTTTTTAGGCAACGATTCCGTGACTGTGATGCCGCGTTTAAGATTCATTGTGTCTGTGTAACGTTTTTAGGAAAACAAAAGTTTGTAGTTAAACAAAGAAGAAAAGAATTGTTGTTATATCCAAGTGCTAACAATTTCTATTTTTACATGTTATAATTTACTTCATATAACTAGTTTATTGGCGTACGTAGAAAATTTTCATGGGGTGGTTCATTCAGTAGCATATGGTGGTGGTTATTTTTATTTGATGTGCGTTATTTGTGACGCCACAATTTGACGTCATATTCATGTTTCCAAACCAACGTTTTGGCGAAGTTTGTTGACATAATATGCAAATTCTTCTACATGTGCTCTCCTTATTTCATGCGTCATTGCACTGAATACAGGTATATCTAGAAACTCCTTTTCAAGATATCCCTGACTGAATATAAACTATATCAGTGCTCCACGTTATGATATCGGAGGAAAACATACTCAACGCTACGGCACAGCAGTTCATAACAGCAAAAATATCAGGCTGCACATTAAAACAGGGGAGTAAAACACACTCAGCATTGCGTCAGGGCAATTTACAACTGCAAAATGAGGCTGGGCTTATTTCTTGTCAAATACGAGCAGTCGAGCATAGAAAGTGTGCGGCTGGACTGGCATGGAGCACATCCGGGTTTGCAAGTTCGAATCTTGTTAAACTATACACGAATTGAGAATGCTCATAAAATACGCAAGAAAATTTTCTTTTTTTGTTATGTATAGAAGTTCAGCAAAATTTTAGTTTTCCTTTATGCCTGCTGAGACATTATGAAATGCCTGAATGCTTCTATTTTAACAACTGCTGTTTCAGAGCTCGTACAACAGTTCTATCATGCTACAGAAATTGGTGATGTAGCCAATGCAGTCAGCGCATGCTCTGATCAGCCATAGCAGACAAAATAAAGACAATTGTTTCGGATAAAGTGAACTATCGCGGTACGCAATCTTAAAACATGCGTAATGGACAAAAGGTGTGCAAAAAGTGGTGAGATGATCTCTGGATGCAAACGATAACCCAGGTTCCCACCAAAACCTAATTATTACCTTTTGGCCTATTTACAATGTTCCTTGAAATTTGCATGCAAATTCATTCCGTGGTATTTGCATTAAGTCGACAAATTAACAAGCAAAAGTATGCG
>JGI24158J21664_10013588_pt1 | contig 10730 bp, 9 predicted proteins | sample Ectturendosymbi3_FD_21664 | JGI IMG/M metagenome (IMG submission 21664)
TTTTTCCTCATTGGCAAAATGTCTACGCGGGCCGGATGAAATGGCTTCGCGGGCCGGATTTGGCCCGCGGGCCGTAATTTGGTGACCCCTGTTTTAGACAAAAGTTCTTGCAAATCTAAATATCTATGAACTTCTGCACACTGTGTGAAGCGCAGACAGGAATCAAGGACGAAATCTTCATTGCCAAATACAGATAAAGTCAATTTAAAGAAAAAATAAAATAAAAAAAATCATTTTAACAAAAGTTGCTCTACATTATCAAGATTATGTCTTACCGTTGTCACCAAATAAGTGGGCAACTGAGAATTGATGAAGTCCTTTAAGTTTTCGTACGATATCACCCCGCGATAATAGGAATACTGCTCTTGGTATACAACCAATATCATTGGAATTCTTGTAACACGGAGAGTCGTGGCCAGGCGAGAGTTGAATGTTGTATCAACAGTACCAACACCCAAGCCTGCAAATTGTTAGCATGTTAAAAGACACCGCAAACTGCAAGTTTATTGTTATGCGTTACGAAGAAACTTGTAAAAGAATACAGTACTTCAATTGAAACAATTAAAGACAATTTGAGGTTGACCAGATAGGAATAAATAAGAGCAATTACATATAATTTTTACAAGAAAATTCACATGCATTTAGGAGACATTAACGAGAAGTGAGTTGATTACGAGACATTAAGGAGATGTATTTCACATGTACACTTTGAATACCAAGATTTTCCAGATCCGCAGCTGCCTTGTCCCATGTGGATTTCAAAATGACAATGCATTGGGGACAAAAGGTAGAATAGATGTATATAACTTGTGGTGTATGGTGGCTGTCTGGCAAGATTTTAGTCACGAAAGATCGCGATGAGATGGACCTTGATGAATGGTCTTCAGAGAAATCTGTGGGTCACAAAATACTTTTGCAACAAACTTTTCAAAAAGCTGAACAGCAATCGGCGCACAAAGGTACTGATAACAATATACCAAAATCAAAATGTCTGAATCCATCAGTAAATCGAAAGGAGCGATCAAAGGGTTGCTGCTGAGCTTTCCATTGATTGTTGTTGGCTGAGAAACCTTGATCATCATATTGTCTTCTCTTCTCATCATCAGATAAAATCTTCACCACATTAAAGAAATTTTTATCAATGCATGATGAGTAACTACACAACAAAACAATGTTCCTTAATAAACCAAGTTTGCCAAGAAAAAAAATCCAGTTTGATTGTGACTACTGAAGCAAGTGATTCCCAGCATTGGTAATTATATGGTGCAGGGACCCACCTTGCAGTTTTTAGAAACTAAAAGGTATTTTCACAAGGATGGAGAAGTTTTGAAATCTGGTCAAGAATCAGATTACATGCGAAATTTTACATGATAAAAATGCTCCTTGTGTTCACCACCAATCACATATTAACACTTACATCAATTTGAACCATCAGTCTCAATCACTCCTATCCTCTGACAGTTAATTTGTTTCTGCTGAAAATGCTGTTTTGAGTGATGTAGATATTTATGATGTTATAGCAGCATATTGAGATAAGACTAAAACACACGGGTTAGAAAGCTGAAAATTGCTTTTAGTTTTCTGTTCATTGCAAGCATCGAATGCTACTAAATTCCAATCAACAACAACACTATATGTAGTAGCAGTAGGGAAGGAAACAACTTTCCACACTCTACTAATTAATCAAAAATTTCCAAAAACCAAAAACGAAACAAATCCACCAAAATGACAACAATGGAGTAATACAAGGTTTTGCTGCACAGGATCTTTGGCATATTTGTAATCACAAAGGGTTCATTAACAACCAGGCTGCACTACAAGCAATCAGTTTGTGAACATCTCAACACATGTGCTTACGTAAGCCTTGTTCTAAATACTGTGTAACAGCAAAATCATATAAAAAGTGTCAATACATGCCTCATATGCTTGTTGAATTTTGATAAACTTGTCTTCAGCATCAGGTGATGAATTTTTGTCAGGATGCCACTCTTTCACCAGCTTTTTATACGCTTTGCGAATTTGTTGTGTTTCAGCTGTTTGGGGAACATTCAAAATCTGGTAAGGATTGAAGCTGTCTTCACAGAAACAGAGCCAGATATCAAACAAAATCAAAAACGTGATAGCACAAACAAACTTCATGTTTGCTGCAAGACAAAAATCAGCTGTTAAATGGCATTCAAACCTGACAGCAAAATCGTAGCACCATGGCACTATGCAAGATACCTGTGCTCTGCTTGTATTTAAGGAGGTTAACATTGCCTGTCAGAACAGTGCAAAATATGGTGCTAGCAGATGATAAATCCATTTCTAAAGCAACGTAAGCACACGGTTCCAAATCTAAAATAAAGAGTTCACAACTGGAAGTTTAAAGGAAACTGCTCATTAAGCAGCACAATCAAACTTAAGGACTGCATTGGCTATTTCTAATCAACCTCTAGCATTAGTTATTTGACCTTTATAGACTGTTACAGCATGCAGGTGGAATCGGTGCACAATGTGACCTTGAAGTATGCATACTGCTGCAAAACGTTTTTAGATTTTTACAAAATTTCTGAATTGTACAAACTTTCTACTTGGCTGAATACAAATTATGAGGAATTTGACCATGAGACAGAAATTTTCATGAATAAATGTAGCAATATGAATGCTATTTCTGATGAGGAAAAAATGAGTGAATTATTTCAACGATCTTTTGGCAACATACACAGGTTTTACATATAAATCAACAACTTTCTTTTTTGCACTGATGTTTTGTGCCAACTGACAAATCCTTCAATCTGCATGCAAGTAGAAAATAGGTTGCAAACTTCTGAAGTACACATGGTTGGACTTAAACGAGAAGGCTACATGTATTGCAGCTTCCCTGGTGGGTACCAAAGTGTTGGTGAATGCCAAGCCAAATTTACATACCATGAAACATTTCACCTAATTTTAAAGGTTTAAAAATGTGGAAAAAATCTGAATGCGACAAACTTTGACCAACCTGCATTAAGCCTACATATGGCAGTGGCCTATAATGGCATTTATGAGCAGTAATTTTAAAAATTTCAAATAAATTCAAATGTGTTTACAAAAGATGGTGTGAAAAAAAACTATGTGGTCCAGGTTCTCTCATGCACAAACAGGCATATGCCTTCAAAGGTACAATCAAGCTCAAAGCACAGTCATAGAACAGCGTTACTGCTGAACTTTGTGTATATAACAAAATACCAATGCACCATCAGAAAGAATACATATGTTGATGTTGAAAATATGAGATTAATTGTTCAATAGTAGTGATGGCAAGAGCAAGAGGTCACAAAATTATCTTTTTGAAAATGTTTTTGAAAAAATAAGATAGCAGTTGGAAAATTAACGATTTTCAATAGAACAGATGATGATTAACAGGGTTTAACATTTACTCAACATGACCCTACTGAACTCGATCACATGATTGAAAATGCACGCAGTAGTTAATTTTAGAAAAAAAATGTTTGCCATTTCAGATGGGTATTTTCTCTAGCATAGTTAAGTATTTAGGAGATTTACATGAAGAAATACACATGATGTCCATCCTTAAGAAACCTATGTTGCATTTACATCCAAACAAGTCAACAGTATATTTCACAGCAGTGAAAAGAAATCTTTTAGAAGGAAGTTTGCGACGCACATAAAGTATTGTAACTGGCTTTAAACAAATGGATGGAATGGCAGATCATGAAAATGTTACAATAACAAACATTGAATGGCTATTTTCTGGAAATGACTGGCATAAGCTACCAAACACATGATGCACTCACGGGCAGCATGAATGAGTTACTAACAAAGTTCATGTACTCACCATGGCAGCACATTTAAAGTGTTTTATTTTATAACAAATGTAAATTTGCTAATTTTTTTCAAAACGAACATGTAAGGACAAGAAACCCACAGAAAATTTACTTGAGAGCAAAATGACAGACATCTATTTGGCACAAAATAACCATTTAAAAGTTCAAAAACTCATTACGCAGAGAAGTGCGTTTACAGACAGAAAATTCTTGATAGCTGCACAGTATCAACAAGAATAAGTAATTCACTCCTGCAAGATTAAACATTCCCAGCTATTGCAACAGAAAAAAACTAAAAGACAAGGTACCACTGGATGCAGCCTTTCTACATATAACTTCACTTAACCACCAAAAGTAAGGAAAACAGGCAAACCAGACCAAAAAATTCAAGCTAGCTTAGATCCTTTTTGGCCGTTTGCTTTGTCATGAACTTTCATCCAAATGAAAACAAAAACAGAAATCATTTTCCAAGCTCTTTAGCAATGCATATCGATCCACTGCGCATTTATGATTTAACTTATCTGTATCTTGTAAAGTACACTTGTGAAAATCATTCTTGTCTTCTTGAAGGGCACTGAAACTACCTTTTGACAGACAACTCAGTGCTGCTCCATATTTGAAAAATTTGCCTTTGTTTTGTGATGGCACTGTCCTAATACAAATATATTTCATTAACTGTGCAGTATCTTTTTCCCACTTTGTGTCTTCCGCAATAATCTTTTTTCTGTAATCCCCAAAAGTTTGGTGCATAACTTGCCGCTTTTTGACAAGTGGAGCTTTGGTTGATGTTAAAATCTTCAAAACTCGTTCACTTTCTTTTGCTTGCTTTGTTGTAGGTTTCAAACAATATATGCCCATTCTTAATTGCTCCACACACCAACTTATCTCTTTATGCAATTGTTCATTTGTTGCAGACGATCCACCTTTCCCTGATTCCTTAACATCGCCATGATTTGGTGGTCTTTGGTGCTGATTATCACTTAACAAGCGATATTTTTTCATTCCAATAAAGCTTCAATAAAAATATATGCTAAATGTAAATTGTGCTAAAAACATAATCACTGCCACTAACATTTGCTTAAAGTAAGAAAAAAGATTCACATTGACGTATACTTCCACAGTCCAAGTCTTAGCTATCGCATTTAAATAATGATGAAAAGCAATGTAAAGTAAGCCATTAAATGCATACTGTTCAAATGGCAAAAAGTACAGTATCTTCTTATCCTAGACAAGAAATGTCATGCAGCATGTTCTGGAATCTGTGGCAGCTGTCAATGAGTTATCATTTGTGATACAAAATTTTCAGACTTTACATGGTGGCCACATATAAGTATCCGCAATTATTTTCAGTATGAACTAGCTAGTACATGGCTTGCAGATGGACTGTTGCATTGTTGTGGACCAGTGAAAGTTTCTATAAACCCAGCATCAGTAATTTCCTAACAAGCAAAAAAAAAACGTTTTTCAAGTATTTTGTGAGCATGATCTTTGTTTAGTCATCCACTGTTGTTATGCAAGAAAATGATAGTCTCAGCGGGATTTCCTCACCTGTCATGCATTTCATATTTGTAGGATCTATTTTGCTTAATGAGGCAAAAGCTGTGCTGGGGCTATGTTGCCTTTAGTCCAACATGATTGAGTTAAATTAAATGGTCATGTGACAAGTACGATGCGCAAAGAGCCAATGGGTTCGGGCAAGGGTGGCCAAACTTTTTGAACCAAGGGCCGCATTAATGACTGCCTGGCCACTGGAGGGCTGGATACAGTGCAATTTATATAATCTATGCAAAAATAGGTTGTTAAAATGTATTGTAGTATAATAATAACAATAAAATCACACCATTTTGTTTGCACTATTATAGCGCTGCTTGTAGCTAAGTGCTGCTATGGTAGAATAGCCAACAAGAGACAGGCAGCAGCTAATGCTGTTGCACTGCTGTCCATAGTTAGAAACATGGTATGTTCCATAATATTTTCATACATACAGTGATTTTGCTTTTGCCTTTCATGCTCAACACAAACAATGGCACGTGGATAGCCTAGAGCAGGGGTTCCCAACCTTTCTGTGACTTAGTACCCTTTCAGCATTCTGAAAGACTAGCATGTACCCCTTTAGCATTTCGAAAGATGAACGTGCACCCCTAAAATTTCTTATGACAAAATATTTTATCATGATTATGCACAAATATATTTAACAATAGGCATATAACGGATTTTGAGAATAATATTAACTGATACGTGTATAAATGTATAAATATTTGGAAATAAAAGATATGTAAATATATATTTCACTTCTGTTGCTAACCTCAACTGTATCCCTTCAGATAGGCAAATGTATTCCTTGGATAGGCAAATGTATCCCTTCGGATAGGCAAATGTATCCCCAGGGGTACATGTACCCCAGGTTGGGAACCTCTGGCCTTGAGGTACTTTGCCACCTGCAGCAAAAGCTCTGTTGTAACTATTTTGACAGTCGAACCATATCCAGCTTTGTCCATATACATAGTGCTTAGTTTGTGACACTAGCAGCATATTAAACCTAGTTGAATAGTAAGTGTCTATGCCTGCTGTGCAAGTGGTCATTGGTTCGGCTCTCACCATTATTGTTTTGGCTTTGCTAATAGAAATGACACTTTTGGTGAAAGTGCTTTTTAAGTACTTTAAAGAAAAAACTTTCGGGTTTAGCTTTTGCATTTCGGTTTAAGGCTTAAGATTTAAGGTCATGTTACAAAGACCATTAGCTAATCCAAGCGTATGATCCTTGTCAAATGACTAATTCAATGAATCAGGCTCACATTAACGACAAAATAGCTCCAGCAGTGCTTTTGCCTCTGATGGCAAAATAGACTCTGCCAATCCTAAATACAAGATTTTGCTGAAACACCCCATTTTAAAATTTTATGTAAGTACTTTTACATAAAAGATCTTCCAGTCTAGGGTGTTATGATGTTTTTGTATACGCAACAATGATCTGGGAAAGCTATTCTGAGCTGTGACAAAATGATGTAACAACATTGAGTGGACCCTTGCCATGGAATCAAGACTGCTACTTAACACTTTTGTTCCCAAAGCTATATTTATTAAAAATTGAATGTACAGTAGCTTGTTCCAAGTGATTTTGATCAAAATCAGTGTTTTAAATATTGTAAATACATGCCACCTACTAACATGAAGCATAACTACTGCTTTATGAAGTGAAATTAAACAGGAAAAACCACTGCGTATATATATTGCGGTTGGTAAACTAGTACTAGATGACCTTGTCCATGTTCTTTCAACATCCTTTGTGACATTAGGACTAGAAAATTAACTTTCCTCTTAAATATGCTACAGTACTGCTTTTGCATTTTACAACAGGCAGTGGCTACAGGTACACCTGTGGATCTTGAAAATTGATATCTTATGAATATGCCACCCTTTTATGTTACAGTAACACACAAGGAGAGTACAGATAGAAAATGGCTTGGTAGAAACATAGTAAACGCAAAAAGTTAAACCTAAAACATAACCGTAACTGTAGCCTTAACTCTAACCTAACGCTGAGCTAACATTAACCCTAACGCTACTGCTAATGTTAACCCTAAGCGCAAAACCTAAAGTTTTGAAAATGGTTAAGAAAACATGGTCTCACGAATTGAAACGTGCAACCACTGTTACCAAAAGAAAGTCAGCAAGGTGAGAGTCAAACCCAAAACTTTTGGTCACATCAGACTTTAAAGGTATCCGCTACGCTACGATGTCAATCGAGTGACAAACTCAGCATTTTATTTGAACAACATCATGTGAGGAGTATTTGTAGTAAATAGTCGCTACCTCTACAACACATCACATAGTGACATATCAGTGTTTTTCAACTTTTTTCCTGCAGCGGAGCCTTCCACAAATGTTTGCGTTGTTCATGGAACCATACGCAATGATCCAAGTGTCTATATTACTAAAACTGCATAGAACTGTGGTTGCGAATTTTGTCCCAAGCAAATTTAGTCTGTATCGACAGAACCTCTGGCAGCCACTCACGGAACTCTGTGGTTCCGTGAAACCCTGGCTGAAAAACACTGTCATACAATATATGATTATGAGACAATAAATATTACTGTACTAACAATGAATGAAACATGTTAGTTTGCTTCATAAGTGCTACACATTGATTTCACAAGCTTTATCATATGTCGTTTCATAAACCACACATATTTGAAATGAGTCTGTAGTAAATAACACAAACCGATATGTACATAGGGAAAGCTGCTATCATTGGCCTGGGTGCAGCTTTGTTGATCTGATTTTGGTTGTCCCCAGCATGCTACTGACCTGTATCATCCCCGGTACTTGTTTGATTTCAATGCATAGCTATTGATTGCCTTCTGAATGTTTGTGCTTTCTCTGTAAGTTTTGTTGTCCTTTGTGCATTCAATGCATAACACCTAGCCTATTGCCTTCCAAATGTTTGTGCTTTCTTTGTAAGTTTTGTTGTCCTTTTGTCCCTTGCAGTGTATCTTCACTCATTAATTAACTATCTTGACCATTGTATAGCCTAGATCATAGGTTCTCAAAGTGCTCCATACGGAGCCCCAAGGCTCCGCGAGAGAAACCTCGGGGCTCTGCGAGCTATTTGTTTACTTATTAAAATACTGACTTGGCTAATTTTGCAACTGTCCAAAGAAGCAATAATGGCATTAATAAAATTTATTGTGGGGCTCCGTAAATTATGTTCAATCTCTTCATGGGCTCCATAATACCAAAAGTTCGAGAACCCCTGGCCTAGATGATACCACAAGGTCATGTATGTCCCACTTTGCTTGAAACTTCTAAGGCTTTTGTAGACTTAATAGTCAATAATTCTAATTTTTCGTTTGACAGATGTTTTCTTCTACAACCTACACAATAATGCTGTATGATCTATTGACTAGTGTGAACCGTTCTTTTGTGACAAAAATAATACACTGCTACTACTGTAGCTACTGCAGAGGAGTACGAATTGTGGATTTTCAAGATCCATATATGATATCCGAATCACTTTCCTGAATCCAACCTTAATTAAATTCAAAAAACTTTATCTGGTCCACTATCCAAATCATACATCACAGTGTTGCATTCCATGGAATAATTCAGGTTGCAATGAATTTAGAACAAATTTAGCTACAGAAAAATGTGAAAAGTGCCACATGGATTGGTTATAAATGCAGCAATTTCAGAAACTCAGCATGATCCGATCCAAATCCAATAAATCGATATGTATCGCATCTGAAACAGAAGTCTGCAAAATTCTGATCCGAAATTCAGATAGTATGATCCATGTACAACACCTCTGCTACACTGCCCACAATTTACTCCAAATTACCGTATACTCGACAGTGTTGCCACTCCGTTGTTACAGGAAAGTACTAGATTTCATTCATGATATAAAAACAGTAATTTACATAAAAACCCTAGGCCTAGAAGATTACAAAAGCAAACTCACACACAGTCATAAATAAGACTCAAAGTTCCTAGAAAATTAATGTGTTGCAATGCCAACCATATACATTGTGCAACTCATTATAAACCAGAGACAAAATTCTTTGTCACAAAGAATATGAGAGATAGCAGCAATGCTTGTGTTTTGTACAGCTACAGGTCACTGTAACTTTTAACAGATGACCAAGTGACTTCGCAGGGGTTTATCTCGAAACAAATAATATTTTCTTGTGTAATTTAAGATTTAATTAGGTATACACTATAATTTTTAGCAAATTATTAATTACAATTAAAATTCAGTGTAACAATTGCACTAAATGAAAAGGTCTCAACTATAGTAAAGTTAAACTACAGAAAAGTGTGCAATTAATTACATTCAGCTCACTCATAAAAAAAATACTAGATAGCCATAAAAAAGTACTAGAACACTAAATTAAATGAAAAAACACTAGATCTCTAGTGGAAAAACACTAGGAGTGGCACCACTGGTACTCATACTCAGTGTTGTCACCTCGTTTTTCCTAAAATAAACTAGATGAGCTTCAAAAAAAGATCAGAATAAACCAAACTGAAGCAGAAATAAACTATACACACAAAAAAACAAGGCATAATGATAAAAGTATGCAACTACTAGGAACCTTTTTCTACAAGAACAGTCACAATTATATACACTGATTAACAATTAACACAACTTTCAGCAATATTGTTTTCACTGCATACCAAACTACTGCTAAAAACTCACTGCTTCTGGAATCTCAATCATAATCAGAACATGCTTTATAATATTGTCTCTTTTCAATCCAGTCCTGATACTCAAAATTGCATAATTACCAGTTCTGCACTCATTCTGTTGTTCAATTTTAATTTGACAACGTTTATCTGGTCGGATACTTTTTCCATTTCTGCATTTGTGGTATTGGCTACATAATACGCATTGTGCAAAACCAGCCAGTTTTTCGTATGGGTTTTCTCTGATGGCATCTCCATACGAGCATACTTCAGTCCAATATTCTACTGTGTCAGTAACATTTTGCCAACGGACAATTATCAAATTCTACCAATGGTATTCAGTTTTTCCAATGAGTTTACTTTCTTCACTCGACTTTCTACCCCCAATTTGTCCAAAAACTAAATTAAAGGTCCTATAATGTTTCATAAGGCATTTGAAACAAACATCCATTGCATTTCCTTCATTACATTTGAACGTGTTGGTACCCTGTAGCCTACCTTCTAATAGGCGCAAGGTTACATTGAGACATCGTTTGGATTTATCACGGATTCCTCCTCGTCTGACTTAGAACAACCCATGTCTCTTATGAAAGTTTAAGTTACATAACCTAATAATAATGATATTTTATTGCGGACCGTGGTCCATATCACAGACACAAGAGCACAAAATGTGTTTAGCTGTGCATCAGCGCACATTACAGAAACGGTGTTAGCACATGACCAACACTGGGAGGAGCA
>JGI24158J21664_10013589_pt1 | contig 10730 bp, 7 predicted proteins | sample Ectturendosymbi3_FD_21664 | JGI IMG/M metagenome (IMG submission 21664)
TCTCTAAACGGAACAAAATTTCCTGATCCTGAAACTACTGTCCACAGCCAGAAATTGCTCCCACCCAGAGATTTATCCATCAGGCAAGAGGAAAGGTGCAACAGGGGCAGAGCAACGCAAATGCGGGGCACACAAACCAGTGATCGATCGAAAGCCGAAGCAAAACGTGCGTTTTTGTCACGTGACATCCACGAATGTGCGAAGTTTTTGGTTTTTTTTTCACAACAGAGCAGAACGGAACATTGACACAGCATCGGCCTCTGCAGCAGCTTCGACAGTTAATGAGTACGTCAGAGCAGCTGCGTTGCGAGCCGCGGGATCCCACGTGTTCTTGGATGCCAGTCCAGCACCAGCAGCAGCAGCAGCAGCAACAGAGAGCTGACGGCAGTGTGGTGTCTACTTATTCACGACGCTAGTTCGAGGCAGGCTTCGCGCTTTCGTCCTGAGCAACAGGAACAGCTGGTTGAGTTGAGAAAGCAAATACAGAAAGACTGAAAATGCAGTGAAGGAGAACACCTTGGCACTGCTGGCCGCAGGAACACCTTGGCACTGCTGGCCGCAGGAACACCTTGGCACTGCTGGCCGCAGGCACTAGGTGGTTTTCAATCCGGGGTCGCGACTCCTGAACCATCTCTGGAGGGGTCACGAGTCGGTCATGCATGTACACAGCTGTATTACATTTGCTTTACTCGAGTTTTAGATGTGCGTCGTTGGGTTATAGTGGGTTGCTAATACTTGCTATGATGGGTCGCGGTACAAGAAAGGTTGAAAACCATTGCACTGGTCAATGTTCAGGGAACCGCGTTTCTGTTACAGAGAAAATGGATTCACTCCAACCAGGTTTTCACACAATTCCACATCAAGAATTTTACCTCGTCCTGGTGTATGCACGGCGCGTTAACGAGCAGTGAGGTATTGTTACAGCACAACCACCACTATTGTGACATCTATCGATTTTAATTAAACGTTGTCGTCAAGTTAGTGTTTGGCCAAAAATTTCTGTTGTGGACAACGATCTGCTGTGAACGAAACGAGCAGCAAGTTGTGTTCGATTCATAAACTACCTTGAAAAGTTTTGGACAAACATTTCCGTCAAAACAACTTGGCATACAGAATAAAAACGCACCAATTCGACAACAAACCAGAGACGCGATGAATAAACCTTCAAGAAACCCTTGCTGAAAAAAAGGCAAGTATAGCAAATGACAGCGACGCATCACATGCGTTCAGCAAACACACTGCACAACAGCACCTGCTGCGGCCGCTTCTGGATTGTTCTGTTATCTCTTCTTCCCCAGTAACCACGGTTCCCACCGCTGTTGTAGTTCTGCAGCACATGCAAAACAACACGTTGCAGCACATGCAAAACAACACGTTTCCTCAACGGATCTTTCAGTGACATAAAGGACCAGGCATTAATGGTGATGCCAGTAGATGCCTCAGCAACGAATTGTCCTTGCGGCAGGATAACGAAGCTGCTGATTCCAGTGCAAGATAACGAAGTTTTCAAAAGTGCTCGTGTTTCGCCCAATGCGGGCGTCATCGGTTTCGTAACTTTCGTGAATGAGACGCATTCGCGGAATTGTTTTTCAACCAAAGTTTTCCTCAATCGACGATTGGCGAAAAAATTTTTACTTCAACCGAGTAAGGAACGTTAACTCATCTGCACAGAGTTTACGTCTTGTTGGGGTTGGAATGATGCCGAGTCGTTTTCAACTAACTATCGGAAAGTGTCGTCGACGTGCGGAGTCTATCGGGACGTCTATTGACTCCATTTCAATTAAATCCAAACGACGCGCGCGAGTGCTCATCAATCACTTAAATAAAACAATTCTTACGTGCAATCGTCAAAGGCGTTGCGCTTTATGTTCTATATCACATGTGTCAAACCGATTGCCCCCAGGCCAAATATGGCCCGCCATGTCCTTTCATGTGGCCTGCGAAACTTAAATTTTAAGCCTCAGCCTGCTTATTTTTTTTGGAACAGTAGTGGTTTATACCTATTTACAAAGGCGAACGACGTTCTTTGCTATGTCATAACTTTGCTATTTTAGTCATCTTGCTGACCGAACGTCTCTCATGAAAAAAGTTATTCAGTTTTAAGGCTCCTTTCACTGCAACATAATCATTATTACGTCACAGAGACGCTCATTAACCATCAGCGTTTCGTAGATGATTGTGGTTAATTCTGTTACAACTGGCCCTCTCAGGGCAATCGTAATGCTGATGTGGCCCTCAGTGAAAATGAGTTTGACACCCCTGTTCCATATACTCATTGGACAGGAAACCCATGAGTTTGTTCAGTTTTTTGCTCAATTCAAAGCCTCCGTTTCGTTTTAGCGTTCAGAATTGTACTGGAAGTGGCAGCGCCGAGGCACAAGAGAGAAATAACAAGTTGCGAAAACAAAACATCAAGAACACAAAGCAACGAACACTTATCACTGGAACCAACCTGGTTATAGCTACGGTGGTACTCGTTGTTGTAGCGGTATCCGTGGTCTGTGTTCATGCCACCTCTGTATCCACCACGACCTCGATTCTGGCCTCTGCCTCGCCCGCGGTACCCTCCACGACCTCTGTAGCCGCCGCGGCCTCTGCCCCTGTAAGGCTGCACCCCGAACGTCTCGCTGTTGCGTTTCCTCTCCTCGGCCCACGACATCCTCTCCCTGATCAAAACAGTCGCCGATATTTTCACCACAGGTTCTCACACATCGGAAGTTTTGTTTTTGGGAGAGTACCAGCATTATCACGAAGTTCTCAGAAAGCAGCCTGACACAGTAAGCAGTTGCAACATTAACATGGTTTTCAGGTGGTGTTGTATAACCAGTGGGCCATGGGGGTAGATTCGCAGGGAGATAGTAAAAAGCGTACGGTCTGACCGACAGGATACATGTTAGCGATTGCGGCACGACTGCAACCGTAGTAGTAGAAAGAATAGTCTTAATCAAAACTGACTTGCTTTGTCGAATTCGACAACACGTAAAATGGGTCTCAATGCTTGTCGCACTATTGGTTATTTCAGCGATCAAACGAATTGGACTGGACTGCTGAAGCATTTCTTCCACCAGTGAAGCCCATACATAAACATTTTCAAACAACCTGCAGGATACTGTGGCCGTCACGCGCACATAAGCTCGTTAGAGGTTTCGAACGATACGCTTGTGGCAGCTGCTACAGAAACCATTCCAACAAGGAATGTACACAAAGTTCCTCACACTTGGGTAAGGTCAGGTAAACACTCCAACTAGCGTAAGTGGAGTTTTCTATTACTAACAAGATAGGAGTACATTTTAAGTAGAGCTTTGAAGAGCGTCTGAAGCCAAACATTGAACTAATATACGCAGCCATTCTGACGTCACGTCATAAGCTAAATTGGTTCTAATCGTTTAACTGTCACAAATGGCTCCCGTAAACGAAAGCTCTGTCTAGGAGTGTGCAGCCGCACAATATGGTCTTTATGTTTCTGATCTTAGGTGTGAGGCAATGTTGATGTGACGTTCCTGTTTGTGACTAAGAACAACTTGATTTAATGTTATTATTCTGACCAGCTGCGCACCAAACACTAACTCGTGTGGTTTCACGAAAAAATGGATTTTCAAACCCAAGTTAAATGCGCGAAATTATTTTCACCGCGCTGAAGGTGGTACAAACATTGATCGTTATGTTGATCGCATGACGCTATTCAGGAAAAGCCGTATTTTATAAAAATTTTTAAACCCGAACCAGCACCAAGTCTATTAATGTTTAGACAAACATCAGCTTGCGAGCTGTTCTTGTGCACACGCGCACATCTATGTCGTCACACTCACTTGGTTGTTTGCAAGTAGCTGTTTATGAAAACAACTAGGTTCAACGACAAGGAATGGTGATATGGCCTGGTGTTGGTTGTTGTGAAATATTCATGTATGATGCGTAGCATCCAAGCAGAGCAGATGTTGAAGCAATCGATAATGAGGTACATGCTCACGGACCTACTGGCTGTCGCTGCCAAGAGGGTGTTAAATATATTCTTATTTTGAAACTTTAGAATATGTTCGCAATTTTACTATAAGCTTTGGCATTGACGGACAGATGAAGTTAACAACTCTCACAACGCCACTTACCAACAACCGATGCCTCATATCAATACGTGCTTGTAAAGCCAGGTAATATGTAAGGTACAACCGTATAACTAATGACTTCTTGCCTACAGGATTATTAGGTTCCATAACTTCGAAACGAAATTTGAAATTGGCGAAGTTGCAGTAAACAAGACATGTTATATTTTTGTGCTTTGCAGATCTAATGCTTGACGTTTGTATTGGCGTAAAAGCAGTACTAGTGTGTACTTTCCTAGTTCTTGGTGCATATATCTATTTTTGCTGATGACAGGCTTCCATGTTTTTTATTCTAACAATCAATTGCTGTCAAAGTAAACTTAGCATATGTCCTATCGGTCACGTCACAGTGTGCATACGTCACACACAAATAATAAGAGACGGTGTGAGAGCATGAGAAATATCGTTGCTCCCGGAACTGATGATGAATATGTTGAGAAATTGTTACTGGTTTGCGAACTCGCAGCCAGTTTACTTCGGACCAACAGCACAAACGTCATGAAAAAATATTTGCAAAACCAAGAAATTTTAGCATTACTGCATTGATTAAAAAAAAGTAAACTATAAAACATTGTGGTGAAACCCTTCGATCACTTAGTACAGCGTTCTGGGGGGTGATGATTTTTTGGCTTAAATAAATAAATATAAAAACAGCTAACTGGGTACTCTATTATCCGGGCTGTTGCCGGTAAAACGCTGCTTTATTTAGAAAACCATAAAATGACAAAAACATGTCTGCCTGAAAAGGCCGGTCGTGGATGACCTGTCTGTTTCAGCCCACGTTGCAAACGAGTTATCGAGTAAACGAGTACGTTGCAAACGAGTTATCTATCCATTTGCACATCATATTCCATAATCATGGCGTGCAAGCGAACTTTCCTGACCAAATACCTAAGCGCCGGTCTCGACAACAACATTCAGAACTATTTCCTTTCATGGACAAAGCCGGTTCCACATTCGCTGCGCGACTGCGACATTCAAAAATATTCTTGGTCGTCATTCCATGTTTTCACAGAGACGCACAGATTTTAAGGTTTCATGCAGCAAGTTTTACATCACAACGTTCAGCGATCTTCCTGCTTCGTCGTTGCACGATCGCATTTCAATGCAGGAAGATAAGCTTTCAGCTGCAGAAATAATCCCCTGGCCTGTTTTATTGACGCACATCCTGACTTTGCCAGGAAGCCCGGTGTCAAGCGAAATTTCTGACCTATTATTGTTTGTCAGTTATTCTGCTTCTCTGAGTAAAAGAATAAAGTTTGGCGATTACTTTTTTGATGTGTGTTGCGTCAATTAGAAGTTTTTGGTTAGATGTCAGATACCCACAACAAGCTACAGTAGGGAATAACTATAACCATTCAAAAATATTGGACTGAGTCTTAGACCTCAATTATTTTTCTTTTCCTAACCCTAAATTAAAGCCTAACCCGACACACTTACCTAAACACCAAACCCTAACCCCTAATCATCAGTTTTCTCAGCGTATTTTATTTGTAGAATATCACTCTGTGCATGTGTGCATGGCGTGAAGTCAAAAATTTCGCTTGACAGCGGGAAGGTGAACTCATGGTTTCACCCACAGCTTAGAAAACGATGAATGCGACTGACCCACGAGGATGAGTGGTTTCGCAAGTGATGTTATCAAAGAAGCTTTTGTTTTTGTCATAATAACACGTCTCCTCTCCATCCGACTCCTCCGCAGTCTCGTTGCTCTGTCCGGAGTCTACGCCGCTGTCTACTTTCTCCTCAACCTTCTGTTTCGCCATTTCCTTTCCTGAAAAATCATCGATGCAAAGAAGCACCAAACCAAACGCCAAGACACGTTGAACAAAACTTCAATGAGCGTTCTGAAACCCGCAGTCAACACGCAAATCGCTAATGATCAGGTTTCGCGGGGAAGCACTGCGCTGCAAATCGCTAATGATCAGGTTTCGCGGGGGAGCACTGCGCTGCAAATCGCTAATGATCAGGTTTCGCGGGGAAGCACTGCGCTGCCTCTGGGCTTCGTTTCAAGACAAAAAGAATAATAAAGGTTTAAACCCCGTTTGTTAAACAGTTGCACGTCGGTTGTATGAGCGGCCTGGGAATGAGCGAGCATTGCCAACATGACCACACGCCGCCGGGAACGGGACGTGTCTCACCAGTTGATATTTTAAGCTTCGACATCAACTCCTTTGCAATGTCTTCCTTGTTAAACTGAGCATTAGATCCTTCGAAATCAAAATCGCCGTCAAACTGCAACGGGTCATTTCTGTTGTTGAACCTTCGCCCGCCTCGGGAACGATGACCTGCAAAATCACACTGGCCTTCGCTATGTGGTCCAACCAGGCAAAAAAAGCACTTTTTAAATCTTCAGCCGAACACTAATAAGCGCTGTGTTTATCAAGACTCATAACTCCAGCTTCGCACACATCACTAGTATCTTAAGTAGACATGCGCTACCTAATTACTGTTTTTCGTGTCATAACCACATCAGCACTGCTGACCTTTATCATTTACTAAGGGTTACAGCTCCGTGCAGCAAACTGCAAAAATCAGATGTCAACTATCAAGAAGACAGAAATAGACACTGAAGCAGGTAAAGCCCCCAAAACAAAACTGAGTATGCAAAGAAGCAGACACGAAAGCCAATGAAAAATAAAAGAGAGCACTTAAACAAAATAATGAAAAAGAAAGAGAACGCTTATGCAAAAACAGCAGCTACAAATATACAAAATAAAAACAATTCCAGAGAGTTAATGAGCCGACCTCTCACATGCGTTTGATTATTGTTTTTATGATCAGTTCATCCACAGAAACACATGGTATATGTCATTTTATTGAAATAAAATGACGTACATAAAATGGAAAGCGTTCTTCAAATAGTTTTTACTCGGGCCATTGCAATCAATTTCATTAAATTCAAGCCATGCCTCACCACCTCTGAAATTTTGACTTTGGTAATTTCGACGACCACGATTTTGGTTGGCATAGTTATCATGGTAATTGCGTGAATCACTGTCCCAGACCCTGTTTCTCCTGTTTTCATAACCATAATGGCGGTATCCACCGCGGTTGCCGTGGTAAGGTTGACGTTCCGCGTTGTGCTTACTGTTGAAGTAGTTGTTGCTTTCAAACTTTCTCCAACTAAAACAAAAGACAATTCAAATTTTCATTACAAAAACCTATTGAAGCAATATTTATATTTCAATTTTGCTTTGCAGTTGTCCAGGAAATGGTTATGTGAAACAGTAAATTCAACTCAGATATTTTCTTAACTTGAAATTCGACATTTAACAGAAATGCACCAATGGCAGGTTCAAGGTTTCACCGACGCATAGAGTGAAATCCATTAGTTCAACTGACAGGTTTTCCGCACGTTTTTAAGCAGCTCATGCGCAACACAGCAAACGAATAACATCATTAGTAACAGCGGAATTTGTTTACAAATGCACTTGCAAATGAATGAAAGAGTTGTAAAAACATTTAATCACTTCCTTTCCGCAAACACTACAAAGAGACAGTTGTCAAATAAATATGGAGTCTAAATTTTGTTATACTTTGGCTTAGCCATGCGTTGAAAAACTTGATATATATCTTAATGTAATAGTTCAAACATAGCCAGATAACAGCTATAATGAAATGTTAAGGCAAAATACGCAATTTGAAAAGCAGTGAGTACACATTAAACATAAACAGAGTTTAACATAGACAGACAAAATCAAGTGCATCATCTAACTTTTGTCCTGATCTTTCATGTGAAGCCACTGGACTTCCAGCTTGAACACCCTGATCTGATGTTGGTGATGAGCGTCCAGTTGAAAGAGGTGATGTAGGTTTATCATCTGATAACATTTAAGTCATCTTAAAAATCATACTGCTTGTAGCTATAACAACTGCCTGTGTTGACTTTGTTGCACACAAATCTTCAAAATAAAACCACAAAGAACAAAAAATTAGGGCTTATCTGGCATTCATCTGACAACACTTTAACTTATTTTGAGCTACACCTTAAAATAAGATGACACCACTTTTGAATACCTTTTCCAGACACTGCTTGCTGCACATACTGCTGTTGCTGAGGCTGATGTACGGCTGGAGTAGTTTTGTTGTCCATATGAGAAATTGGCTGCCCTGGAGCCATGGGCTGATATGGCATTCTTTGCATGTATGAGTTGTATGGAGCTTGATTGAATGGGACACTTCCAGAAAATGGTGGTAAAGGTGGTGGTCCAGACTGTTGGGATGTTACAACCGACTGCAAAACCCCAACACATGTTCACAGCAAGGGGTTTAAGGTGCAGGTGGGTGTTATGCAAGTGGTGACATGTGGCATATGTTATATGTTCAAAAATGACATAATCATATTAATGTAATTAATTAATGACTTTCCTGGTAGATTTGCAAACAGCAGTTATGAAAATTAACAAGGTACACAGATAAAAAGATCACACATGAACATTACACATGACAACTGATGATGTGTACATATGAATGACAAAATTTGTATGTGCTCTGCATGTTCAAGCTCACCTTCTCCACAATTCACAACTCAAAATACAAACATGTGAATGGTTAGCAGTTCAGTGAAGTCAATTATTTCTAATTACAATTGCACTAGTTCTGCAAGTTACTTGCAGAACTAGTGTCATACATCAGAAAGGGTCAACAATATTTCAATAATCTCAAAACTTTGTTCAAATTCTTTCACAACTGTTCTCAATCACACAAGTTCAACATACGAGCATTTATAATTTATACAATGACATTTAGCCAGTAGTTAATATAAAGCAGCAGAGACTGAATACCAATGCAGAAAAGGGTTAAATAGATATATTGTCAAAAATCAAAATTAGAATGGAAAACTAGGTTTTATACAGCATGGCAACAAAGCTTTGAAGACAGTGTAGTCATTAAGAGCAGCAAGTAAGTGCACACATCAAAAAGCAGCAACTAACAGAGGCACCGAGTTTGAAATTTCTATGGTGTGCAAAATCCATGAGGTCACAAAATATGACGTAAAAACCTTCCTAAATTTCTAAAATGATATCGGTTAAAATATCCCTAAGCAACTCTCATGGTAATGTCAATTTTACAGGAGACTCACAATTATGCAATCACTCATAATTTTATCAAAATTTTAGAACACATTCCCAAGAGATTTGACTGGAATCATTAAAAGTTGAACACCCAAACCCACAAATGCCCCTAAAAGTATTTATATATGCAAACTACAGCCCTATCAATCCAAACGTATATGAATCTTTTGAACATTAAGTTTGTCTGTCACAGTGGAATGATTATTTAGTAAACAACAAGAATTCAACCAACGTTCGGCCATGGCTGATCAGTAGGGCAACCAATTTTTTGACATAAAAACTTATAATTTACATATTTTGACTTCATCTTGACCTATAAATTTCCTGCGTTTGCAACTTCAAAATTATTTAGCCTTAGGTCAGTGGTAGGCAATATTTCTTACAAAAGAGCTATTCTGTTTCATCCTCCAGCACATATGATCAGCAAGGAGCCACAAAATGTTGCTTTTGTTTTATTTTTCATGCGACTTTGTAGGAGCACACACTAAATTGCAATCAACTTAATTCTAATATCAATCAAATGTAAATTAAAATTCCAAGTTTTGTGAAATACAGAGAGCCACTGTAGAGGAGCAAAAGAGCCGCATATACCTCAGAGCTGAAAGTTGAGGCCCTTTGCTTGGGTGTTGAGGTAAACTCGAAGCATATTCATGCATTATACTTCAAGCTTTAAACAATTTAGTTGCATGATATACTTGTAAGTACATTATACCTACAGCAGAGTAAAACCTGAGAACATTAAGTTAAAACACTATACGCATAATAGATTAAGCATGTAGCCAACCAACAATGGATTAGGCATTTACCAAATTAGTCTAAGACCATGTTTCTTGCCTAACCATGCCCAACCTCCATAATATTCAATCGTCCAATAGTGATGGGGAAAACAACATTATTATGTCAGAAGCCACAACAAATGCGTTATTATTACAGAATTGCAACTAAACTTGCAAAAGCACATAAATATCTGTTGTTATAGTTTCAATAAAATATCAAAGAGAGAAAAAAACTGCGCTGCAAGAGAAGTTTGACCTAACGATAAATTTTGACTTTTTTTGACCTAATAACTTGGGAGTTGCTCATGGTATCAGCATGAAACTTGGTTTGTGGACATTTCATAAACTTTGAAGGCAGACATTTTTTACTTTAGTGACTTTTGGTTGCCCTGGTCATAACTTTTGAAACCGAATTCCTGGCAAATCATCCAAAGTATCAAAAGACTCGGATTTCAGCCTAGTCTCCAATAAAAACTTAAGCGAAATACTACCATCTAGTGTAGGGGTGTCAAATATACGGCCCGCGGGCCAAAACCGACCCGTTGCAAGGTTGAATCCGGCCCGCGGGATGATTTCGTAAAGTAAAAACTTCATTTGCTTGATAAGTTTATCCAGTCATACTTCAATAACTGGTGACTAGATTTCAATTACTTGAAACCTTAATGCAATTGCTTATATTTTATTGTTTCCACTGTTTTCTCACGTGAAATTTTCCCGTTTTCTGCATATTTCCTTTTGCATGTTCACACCGGTTTGAACTTTCAGACAGGTATGTATGA
>JGI24158J21664_10013594_pt1 | contig 10728 bp, 6 predicted proteins | sample Ectturendosymbi3_FD_21664 | JGI IMG/M metagenome (IMG submission 21664)
AATCCTTTTTTTGCTTTTCCCTGGATCGCACGATCTCGAAAAAGTCATGTCACGATCAGTTTGATTGGGTGTGCGCCGCACACCTAGAGTATATCGGTCCCTGATATTGAAAGATGTGAGAATTACTGACATTGAATGCGTAAAAACTAGTGTTGACAAAGAAACAAGTTTCGAAAAATTAAATCCATGCAGCATGTGTTAGTAGCCTTGCAATAGGAAAAATCATCTACATACCGCAGTTCCATTTTTGCAATTTCACTCTTTTGATGTCCCCCTGCCTTGGATGCCCGAGGCCATCGGCCCGTTCGCCCCCCTCTGCAAACCACTGATTGCGAGACTGATTGTAGAAATAGACGAACCGTGTTGGTGATTATTAAACTTTTGGCTGCACTTTCCTGCTTTCATCCTGAAGTAATATTTCTCATGGAACATTTGTCAGAACTCTGTAAAAATGTTCACTTTTTTGTTTCTACATAGAATCAACTGCATCTAGGATAAAGCTTTAAGTGGAGTCTGGCAACGAGGTGCTGGTTCTTGCCAGGCGCGTAATCAGAAAATGTAATGGAGAGCGGGGGGGAACAAGAACCGAGTTTCAACATTTAAATGTTTAATGCCCCGTGCTTTCAAAGCATCATCCATGAAACATGCATCTGTCTGTTTTTTTCCTGAAGAATTGTGTTCAGGTTTAATCCGGTAAAAAAATCTGCTTTCATTGAATTGGCAAGTTTTGAAAGTTTGTTTTAAGTGAAGTTCCAAGCTTCTGCTTTGGATCAAAGCCACCATTTGCTCGTAAAATTTTCTTGTAAAGCCACTTGTGAAATTCTCGATGCTATAAGCTGCATAGAGACAAGTCGACAAGCGAAATGTTTTCCTCCTGTGGAAAAGAAGACGAATGTTGCTTTTTGTGCAAGGCTAAAAACTTTCTGAAGTGCTGTGCATCGAAGTCCCACGAATTAAAGTCGTATGTCGTAACTATAAAGAAACGTGATGTATTTTGAGTTATCAGTAATGGAAAGTCATACATCTTGCCCTGCTGCTAGGACCAACTGTAGTTTACCTTCAGCATGATTCAAATGTGCACCAAATGTGTTATTGAAGTTGCAGCACATGACAGTGCACGTTTATAAGTATAAGCGTTGCAGTTTGAGTAGACTACGTCTTTAGATTGTCTAAACTCACTTCCACTCTATATGGGATACGGTGCTTGAGAAAATAAGTAGCCGGTAGAGTGAACTTTGTCCCCGCTTTGACTGGGACAGTTTCGTTTTTTCGGGTCGTGTGCCGGTTTTCCGTTTCAGTCATCTGCTTGACCTGCATGACAGAGTGGAAAAACAACTGAAATTTTTTATTTAGTTTCAAGTAAAAGCAGGGGCGTAGCGCGGTTAGATGGGTCCCGGGGCAAGAAACAAGCTTGGCGCCTCATTGTTCAAACCTAAGGTCTTTCGGCAGCAAATGTGCTGTATTGAAGAAAGTACTAACGACATTGTTGGGACTTTTCGGCAACCCCAGTAATCCGGCGCCCGGGGCATTGTTCTCCCCTTATTCTCCCCTGTTACGCCCCTGATTAAAAGAACGATTACCCTTGCTTGCTATGCGGAAATAGGTCAATAGGGGTAGCGCCAGAGGTTACTGGGACGGGTGCAAATAACAGTAGCTAATAGCTATGACCGTAAAACCTGGAATAAAGCTTGCGTCATTATTACAGAAAAGAGTGTTAAAGGTCTCGAATACCCTAGCTAGAAACAATACGCTAGATTTGCTCTACTGCGATGTAAATAGTAAACACGGTAAAGCGCTGTGACGCACACAGACTGAGAAGGCTGTCAAATGACAGTAAAGAGAAAATATTTCGAGATTGAAAAAAGAATGTTCGAGAGAAGATAGGAAAAAAAGTGACGAGCGCTGGGTACGTCCGAAATTCCGACGGTAGTTGTGAGTCATTAGGCGGACTACGTCACGTGCTCAATGTCGTGTTTTATTTGCTGCTCAAGCTAGACATTTGTTCACTTGAAGAAACTACTCGTAATAGAAGTTAGAAAGAAAAGCTCTTTCAACCGTTTTTCAGGAACGCCCTTCTTTTTAGGTCTACGACATACTCGACGAAGCTATTAGCCAATGAGAATCAAATTTTATTTTTTACGCTTAGCAAGAGGGTTGTTTTGAAAGGGTTGAATTGGTCTTGCACTGGTTGGAGAGCTTAACGGAGGACAAGAAAAAAATTAAGAAAAACTATGATGAGTCCCACAAGCATCGCTTGCGATGGAAGAATTACATCTCAACTTGGAGTCCCACAAGGCCAGCGTAGTGCTTATCTTGAACCAAGTAAGTTGGAAAAAAGCCTATACCGACCGGTCCAGCAGGAATTTGAAGAGTAGTTGTGTTACGTGAATTCAGTGATGAGAAAAATATGCTGAAAAGGCTGTGGCTTATACTCGATCGCTTAAATTCGCCAACAAAGAGCGGGCTTGATTCCATTTTATCATAATTTATCATCACGTCTTAAATTTGTGTTTTTTATGTTACAAGAGCATTGAAACAGTTATTGACGCGTGTCCAGCAGAAAGTTGATCTGAAATTGATGAGCGAAGATTAATTGCAGGTGAAATACAGGAGTTCGTGTCTTGTCGGTGGAGTACGCATTTTTTATTTTAGGGTGTTGTGTGCCCGATGAAAATACCTATTCCGCAACCAGCGCATAGCTTGCTTGCAGCCTGTGGAAACTGGCACGTAGGTTTACGCCGAACCGCATGGACGTTGACTTTGTACCGAACTTGCATAATACGTTTCTCTATGTAATTCTACTCTCGCGAATCTGTTGAAGACATGATGTAGTCTGGGAGCTTGCATGAACAGTGGAAAGTTTTGTTGTTACGGTATATTTTTAAGAGGAAACGCAATCCAAACTGAAAAGACGTTCAGGTTTTAAATTTTTTGTTGTTGAGCAATTCTTATATTCAATGTTTTTATTTTTTCCGACTGTGAATTGTTCCTGCTTGATGGTGGCAATTTTTTTCATCACACTTTGTCGTTAGAATGAATACCACGTGGTTTCCTTCCAAATGAAAATGATATGTTTAGACTTTACGAAATGTAACCACAACAAAATTTCGGTCATTTTAGGAAAAAATACGTTTCGGTTTCAGCTGTAATATCATCATCAATATAATCAATAAATTTACGAACTAAATTTTTCCTTCAAAATTATACAGCTATTTTGAGATAAACATATGTTGGTGGAAGGAGTAGAATGACCGCATTCGTAAGTTTTTAAAATTTTTATAACCGGTGCTGGATAAACGAAGTTTCACAGCACTGCGTTCATGCTTGGAACTGAAAATCAAAAGTTGCTACTGGAATCGTAATGTTTGGGTGATCATCTTAAACCAAATGAAGCAAGATTTGCCGACTTTCATAGGGGATTTTTGTTTTCAGACCGAGGATTCGAAAATGCCGATTCTCAAAATTATTCTGTTTACCTGAATACCTCATTAGCTTCTACCTCAGCTCCACAAGCATCACACTCTTCACCAACAATCAGTACCGCTGCGGGGACTTCAGGAAATCAGGAAAATTACCGTTCTTCCAGATCAGGAAGAACTCCACTTTCGATTGCTACTGCCCTCACATCTATGAGCACTCCGCAAACTTCGAACAATTTTGACCCAGCTGCTCAACATGCCAACGCTGCCACTACATCATCAGTTCCTGAACAGCTTACTCAAACCTTCCCTTGTTCAAACCCTGTCAATCCTCACATGCGAAGCGCAGCAGCTCGTTTACAAACATTCAGAGATAGATCAGAAGAATGGCAAGCTCATCGGATCGCAGCTACACCGGAAAGAATGGCTCAAGCTGGACTGTTTTATTTAGGTAAAATTGTGAAGGTAGCACTTTGAAGAAAACAGCCTTCTCACTCAAACCTTATTGATGGTTGNTTTTGCATAAGCATGTTTTTTTGCACTGAAACCGCTTTTTTACTTACTGTCAGCTATACTTCTTTGTATAAAACTTTTTTCGCAAAGTCTGACAGTGAGCTGTTGTTTCTTCATAGACCTTACTCAAGTCGGAATAGCTGTTGTTTATATAAATATTACTGTGCCATGTGCTTTCAGGTGAGAGAGACAGAGTTAAATGCTGGTATTGCAACGGAGGGTTGCAGAACTGGGACAGATTCGATGACCCATGGTTTGAACACGCGAAGTGGTTTCCTACGTAAGTGGATTAGTGATTTTGAGCACTTTGTTCTACATGCAAACAACAAATTCCTCGTTATAAGTATGCTTTAGTGAGCATGTTTCAATGTTTTGAACAATCTGTCTTGCAAACAATTTTGTGTTCCTTGCTCAAACAAAACCGATGTCTTCTAGAATGAAGAAAGAATCGTATGCATGGCTAACACATTTGCGGGTTTAAAAAACAAATAAGCGTGCTGTTTACGAAATCATTTACGCTTTTTACTACGAACTTTTTTGCAGTTGCGAGCATGTCCTTCGAAACAAAGGACCAGAATTCATTGCAAACGTTTCCGAACGATTCCCAAACTTGAACAGACCGGTTCCGATCTACCATGCCGCTTCACCTGTTACAAACGTACCTCAGGCCATGACCAGTCATAGGTAAAATGTTTTCCACACTAACTCTACAAAAAATTTGTTTTAGGTTGCAAAACATAAACAAACATACACAATGAACATAAAGTATGTAACATTTCATTTTTTGACGCATCGGTAGAATAGATTTAATCGATTATCAGCAAGCTTTTATTACAACTTCGAGTATAGATGAAGTTTTTTCTTATTTTCTGACCGACTTGATTGTGGCGTGTTTAAATGTAACGCACACTTCACGTTGGACAGAGAACCGAAGTAATCAAGGCAAATTGTTCAAATACATTTCATAAGATTCTCACCTTCTTCCAATTCGTCGCCACAAATCATTGATCCAAGAGAGCAACGAAGAGTGGCGGAAAGAAGAGTAGTTGAGGAAATGGAATCTTCTCCTTTCGTGTCACAAGCAAGGTTGATAGGATTCAGCGATGACGAAATTCGAACTGCATTGCTCAGGTAGAGTAATTTTCTTTTGGAAAATAGATTTTTGAAGCCAAGCAATATTTTGTGCGAAGTGGGCAATTGTACCAGCCACGTTCATTTGCAGCTTTGGACTTCCCTTGAATTAGGATTTTTTGCGAAATAAAATTAGAATATAAAGTTTTACGATATCTTCAGAACTAGATTGATGCTTCATTCTTTCGCAGTTTTACGCACTAATGCGCATGTAAGACATTGAACAATTGATTACCGAATCTCCGAAAATTAAACGCATTTTTCACCAATTGCAAAATTAATTGTTTACAGACGGTTCGAAGGACACAGTGCAAGCTTCACGAGCGTTCAAAGTTTGGTTGAAGAAGTTATTGCTGCACAAGAAGCAAATGANTTTGCTTCTGTAGCGACTACTCGAACACCAAATCAAGATACTCCATCTGCATCGACAACAACCAACTTGTCTCCACGCCCTTCTGAATACCAAAGTTTGAAACAGGAATTAGAACGTCTCAAAGAGATGAGCTTGTGTAAAAAGTGTTTTCAATCTAAGGCTTCTGTAGTTCTTCTGCCTTGCGGACATCTAGTTGCATGTAGTGATTGTAGCAGAGAAATTTCAAGTTGCCCACTTTGTGGAGTAATTGTTTGTGAAGCAGTTCATTGTTACTTGGTTTAAATTTCATTGTTACGCGTTGTGCTTTTTAGTGCTCGGAGTTTCGCCAATCTTGCTTCCACTGTTTATCAGTAACGCACCAAAAATTGTGTTCAATCCTACGACACATTTTTTACAGGATGTCTTATTAATCTTTTTCGGGCTGGCTCAAGATGTCAGAGCTAGTTTATGTTATCTCTTGCGCCAAGGGATCACCAAATATGTGCTTTTTACAGGCGCCAGGCGTTTTCTTTACGTATAGGTACTAGGTACTTCATCGTGAGGGAAGAATTTTGGCAGTGACAGTAGTTTTATTGCAGCCAAATACCTCGTTACAACGAACCAACTTGTGTGCAGCGAAGACTATCTTGTTGCGATTGGAAAGCCCGAGCGGCATGTGCACAAAGCTTCGCACTGTGGCAGCAAGCAACAATAGAGATCTTGCGCCAGAAGCACTCTGTTATTGCTTGTTCGCGCCACATGTATCTGGTGTTGTTCTTCACGCACATCCCGTTCGTGGTGAATCACACATTCAACGCAACACCACCGGAGAGGTTGCAACAATGTACTGCTGCAAAATGTGAAAACAAATACAATGATAAAACTTCGCAACTTCATTTGAAGTTGGAAATGTTTACAATCTTGTCACTTCCTGTTTTTTATATTTACTATTCTTAATTTTTCGCATAAATACCAAGACATGGTAAGGTGGTAAATGCAAATTTACTCATTGTTTTTCATGTAACAAATTTTACCTATTTTTTCTTTTTGATGTATTGTAAACACTGTTATATCTTTATTATCCACATTCGATGGTGTTCATGGTTTGCATGTCTTTTTTAGAATTTCGATATACAAAATTATTTGCAGTGGGTAGTGCTGGCTCTTCCATACCTAGAAGTGGCATTTCTTGCGTATTTATTTTCTCTATGTTAGCATTCCTTGCGTATTTCTTTTGGTCGATGTATTTATTGCTTTTTTACTGTTTTGTTTTTTACCATGAGCAACGCTGCTTGTGATGCTATAGGGAGCTTCTGCAGTGTTATATGACATCAGGTGTTTGCATCATGTTGCGTCTACGTTGTGCGATATACGTTTTTAGTAAAATTTTTGTATTGTTGCCATTTCTGTATTTTCCACACAATTTTTAGTGTGAAACATTTGTACCTTTCTTAAATGCTCAAAATGCTTGCTGATTTTCTATGGACGTAGCAATAAAAGTTGCGTGTTTCACTGCTTGAAATCCAACAACTGCTGATAGTGTTAGAATGCTGAGTATGATGACGTCTTATCACCGTTGGCTGAGTAGGATGACGTCATTTCGTCACCGTTTGCTGAGTATGATGACGTCATTTTATCACCATTGGCTGAGTATGATGGCGGATCTAAAACCCGCATGACGTTTTCTACGCACAAACAAAAATTTGCCTCTAAAAAAGCAGTTGTTTGGGGGTACAATGCATCAAATCTGTGTGCTATGTGTTTCGCTGCGCAGATACGATTTTGTTGTGAAAGTGATTAAAAATGGACGTCGGAAAGTCAAAAATAGTTTGGTCCGGAAATAACTGATGTCATATTTTCTGTCTATATCGCTTAGTTCTGACTTCTTAGTGAGCACCAAGTGCAAAGCTATATTTTCAGTGGCGAGTTGTCGTAATTCATCTACTCAAATTTTTTAAAGACTGCGTGGTCTTCTAACTTTAGTAAGTTGTCCGATATTCTTTCAACATATAGTTCTACTTTTCATTGCTTGAAACTGTTTTGCGGGAGTGTCTAAACTTTCTTGTTTTTTCACCGCTGATGTTGTTCTGACCTTTGATTATTCTTAAATTATGACTTATTTGTAGAAAGTGCTCGAAAAATGGATATTAGGCGGTTTATGAAAAGGAAAGGCATTTCTGATAGCCCTAGCAGAAAACACTTTCAGACAAAATATTGAGAACTGAGGTTTAACCAGCACAGACTAATGGGGTTGAAAGAGCAAAGCGTTTTGTGAACGTCCATTTGCGTTGCATCGTCAGAAACCTGAAAAGGATAAGCAAAATATAAGCAAGATTCCGACCTTGCCCCTCCTGGAAAAATTTCTGCGGACGCCCATGCCTGCTCCATGTCTTTTGCAAGTAATTTTGTTCTTCAGCTGAAAACAAGAGAAAAAAACTGATTTTGAACAAAGAAGATTATACTTCTAAGACCAAGATCAAACGTTGTTGTCTTTAGCAGACACCCAACTACTTCACTAGGGCCACAGTAAGCAAAAGCCGGTTGTAGATCAGTTAATTTTCAGACATCAGTTGCATCAAACAAAGTTTAGATTCCTTAAAATGAGTCAAGCCTCGCAGGTGTTTCTTCAGTGACATTTTAATGTTGAACTGTGACAGTCTAAGTGGCATTCCTAATATTTCATCAAAATAGATAAGGAAAAATATTACTTGAAGTTTAATGTGAGGCGTCTGCCTGTTTCGCACCGTTGTTAGCCTACAGTTACACGATGCCAGAGGAGCCATGCCCCTCTGAAGTTTACCTTGACTCAACAAAATTCTTGTTTGACGTCATAGGAAATATATTTCACTGTATTTGGCTGACGTATTTAGTCACTGGCGTCCCACCCGAATGACAAGGTCTGGCATGGCTTTCCACAGCTGCATAAGGACGAATGACAGGAATATTTTGGAGCACAATATACTATACCCTTGAGCACTTGTTTCACGACCTTGTTTTTTCACACAAATAAAGTTTCTGTGACGCCTGTCAGTCCCTGAAAGTATTTGAAGAATACTTAAGCAATATATGTTTTAACAATGGAAATAGTGCATGTGTTTATATCATGTATGTTCATATGTAGTGCGTTCGCCACAACAGTTCGTTTTTTTTACCGCACATGGCCAAAGGAACGTTCCGAACTTCAGGGTTCACACCTCTGTATCTTCCTTTTATGTATATAACCTGAAACGCAGTACTGCGTTTCCATTACGCACCAATTCTTACTCCACAGTGTCAAGTAAGTTAGTTTTTTCCTTTTTCCTTCAAGGCAAAAGGTACTGTTTGTCTTCTTCATGCAATTGGTATTCGAAGAGAAACACGTGATGCGTTCAGCAACATACTGCTGCTATATTTGGGCAAGATATCACCATTGCATCAGTTGCAGACTTTCTGCCTAGTGCCAAATGCGTTTGTTGCTACACATACGTTTGTGTCTCGAGCGCATGACTGTCGCTTTACGAAAAGGAAGGTCTGTATGACGCAAAGCGACGTACCGAGTGCAAGGGGTGGATGTGAAGCCTTTGTCTGCTGTCGACAGGGCACCAAGCACTCTACAAGTGTTTCTCAACCTTTTTTGTGAACACCCAAATACCCAGCGTAAAGTAATATGCATAACTTCGGCGACCCCCCTAACAAAACACTTTCCACACAACTTTTCATAATCACAAAGTGAACTGATCTGATAACAGACTGATGAAAGAGCTGAAAAAAATCAAAATCGCTACCACAACCAGGATTGCCAGATTAAATTTTTTTTCGTTTTTATGCAAATGTTTTTTTCTGTTTAAAATAAAAATCTGCTTTACTGAAGTATTTCAAAGTGCTATGTTTAAAATCAAAAATAGAATGGGGTATTTTGTCCAAGTTTATAAAGCCCCAAAGGGTGCTTTAAATCTCAATAAGCACAACAACAACGGAAAATCAGCATTATTATACTCTCAGAAAAGTTCGTTTGATCCACATTAAGACCATCATTTACTTTCCAATTTATAACGATTCGTGTATTTCAAAAACAACTCATCTTCGTAAAAGATAAAACCAAACACGAAGTATGAGTTTGCCTCTGTACCCTTTTCGATGAGTCGTGCCAAATTAGTAGCCTTGCACAGCAACCGGAAGACAAAACTTTTAGGTAAGACTAAACATCTGAGAGCCGTCAGCTGAGCAGGTCACCCTGCTCAGGTTACCTTCGGACACTTTCACCTTTGGTAACCCAGCCCAAAGAGGCCAGAAACGTGCCCAATATGATCCAGGATTAACTAAAACGTTTTAGGCGCACAAGCGTTTTTTTTAAGAACGCAGTACTGTAATTATTCTGTAGCTCATCTAAACCGAAAAACACACTTCTTGAATTTCGTAAAACTTGTATTTTGTCGAAAACAAACACAATTTCCCAAAAAAATTTGGGCGGTACGCATAGTAAAGACACCACGAAAAGTCAGGAAAAGCGAAGAAATTGTGCCAGTAGTCCTTATTGGCGGTTGGTTGAAGATCAAAATCGTATTCTCGAAGCTTGCGGTTCTACACGCAACATAAATAATGTTGAGACGGGAAAATACGTTATTTTCATGATGTTTTTGCAATTGTCAAGCACATAAGGTAACTTCTTCCCCAAAATTACCCTGGCAAACGTTTGATTGCGTTACACTATCGATCACAAATAAAGTAAAAGAAGGCGATTTCAAGCATTTAGCGGCGGCAGCCTTTCTTTTAGTAAGGTATTTTAGGGCAGAGCAGGGTGTGTTTTGACAGACTAATTTGCTATTGACGCTAGTGTCTCGCATGTGGCACTCGGAAGACTACTTGGGACACCTGTCGCTTGCAAAAAATCATTTTTTACACAATGATAACGTTCAACTGTGTTATGCAACGGAATCCACATTGCATGTAAACGGTTACCTTTCAGCAGTGTTTGCGGAATAGTCGAAAGTTGTCGACGCACACACGTGTCCCACTATTTCGTCACATGAAATTCGTGTTCTTTGGCTGCGATGGTTGGAAGGTTACGCAGCGTTGTCTGGTCGGCGACAGTTGATTGGCTTACGCTGCAATCCAGGAAAGGCGTTGTCCACACTAGGCGATAGCACCGCTTAAGGCAAGCTCTGAATGGAAAACCGCCTATACGCCAAAGGCTTGACCATATTCAGCGGCAACGTCTTTTGAAATACCCGGAGTTTCAAATAGGTGTTTTGCGGTTGATGCTCGTTGTACAGAAATGGGCATTGACGATGGTTGCATTCAATAAACCATGAAACACGGTAAGAGACCGCCTTT
>JGI24158J21664_10013596_pt1 | contig 10727 bp, 4 predicted proteins | sample Ectturendosymbi3_FD_21664 | JGI IMG/M metagenome (IMG submission 21664)
GGTGCGCAGCAAACAACGTCCTTAGTGCAGGGTTGCCAGATCTACATTTTGCCAAGGGGCCAAATCTAGTCCAGAAAAGAGCCAAAAAGGAGCCAAATTCTAGGACAAGGGGCCAAAAATGTCCAACCATTTTTTTCCAAATTTATCAGCAGCTACAAAGTCATATGAACCCATATTTAGCATTTTACTAAATGACAGTGTTCCTCAATCACAATCGTAACGGAAAAGCAAAACAAGTCGGCTACGTGTTGAAAAATCGTTAGACAAGAACTTAATTTCCATGTATAGCCATAAACTGATAAATGAATCATTCTCGATAAGTGCTAAAGCGATCAACAACAGTCTGAACAAAACCAACAAACGCGTGCACGGTGCACCACCTGAACAACAGTTAAGTTAGGTGAAGCAACAGTTCTCACTAGTACCTCTGAAACTGCAGCACGTAACAGGCATTCTGATAAACTTTCCTTCACATTAACTCAGAGACCCTAATGATACTAACAAAATTTTGTAATCAAAAACTTTCAAAATATAGGAATTTGGTGAAAATCTGAAATCAATTAATTAGTCAAAAAAGTGAAAAAATATGGTTTCTTAGACAAGATCCAGGGTGGTCAGATCTAATTCTTGCAAGGGTCCAGTCTATCCTGGAAAAGGGCCAAATAAAAATCTTGGGGCCAGTAACTGTTATTTGGGAACAATTTTCCGAAATTTGTCCCCAAAAGAACCAACCTGAAAACCCTGCCTTAGTGTACACTGGAAGAGTCCTATTATCTTGCCACACCACGAACAGATTCATGCCAACAAACTTGGCATAACTCTATGGTTCAGAGATTACAGTTGCACCATTGACGGACTCGGGGTCATGGCGCAGACGGCTGAAGAGATGCTTCCGAAGATAATAAATGAATCTGATTGTGCGATGTGCAACTTTTTCCAAAAGTCTGAATCCTCAAACTATCGATAAACGCATATCAGATATCCGGATCCGTACCCGGTTCCCGTTTGAAAGCAGTATTTGGATATCCTTATCCGGTTGCAAACTTACTATCCTGCCGGATATCCAACCGGCAAACCGGATAGTGATCATCTCTGCAGAGCAGCCATTCCAGTGTTGCCAACGTTGCGGTTTTCCCGCGATTTTGGGCTTGTTTTTTTGTGGAGTTGCGGGTGTTTTTGAAGACTTGCCGGTTGCTTGCTTTTGGGCTTGTTTTAACTGAAATTTTCAAGTTTTTCGGGCTTGTTTTTTACAGATTTCTGTTTTTTGATAGCTTTTTCTTCAAATTTTGTGGCTATTTTCTGTTTCAATTTGCTGCCGAAGGAATATTGGGCGTGTTTTTGTGAAAATTTGGTCATTTTGGGCTTGTGTTTTTCTGATTTGTCAGCATGCTTTTTTATTTAAGTTACTTGCTGATTTTTCGTTTTGTTGAATTTTCCTGCCAACGCATTTGGGCTTGTTTTTCAGTCAAATTAGCTATTTTTGGCTTGTTTTTCATATTTTCTTGCTTGTTTTTGCAAAATAACCTGGCATCACTGAGCCATTCGATTTTCTCATGCTTGGTTGATTTCTAGCAGTCACTGCACCGATATGGATTTTGTTCGTCAAAAACTGTAGTAGGCATTGAGTATTATTATACCTACAGCAGTAATACAGCACTGCAGTTTGAGATTAGCTGCAAAAGAGAGTCGAGATTTTCCGGTGGGTTTATTAGTATTTAGTGTTTTGTAGAAGTGAAGAATGAAGCAGAAGCATAGTCCANCACGTAAAGTATGAACATTGCTGCTTCTTGTGGTTGGGCAGTTGAATTATTATTGCCTTACGTTGTACCTACCTCAGTACCTGTTACTAGTTTTTTCCTACTTAGAGTAGATTTGGTTAAATGAAAGAAAAAAACAAGTAAACCGAAGTTTTTAACTTTTGGCAGTGGCTACAGGTCCACCAGTGGACCTTCATGTTTGATAACTTATTTGTCCGCCACCGGCAAGGTGGCAGTATGAGTAAGTTAGTAACGCACGACAACTGCAGTGGACTGTAGTAGTAGTAGTAGGCTTGCTAGAAAGAAACTTACTAAACCGTAAACCAAACCCTTAACTAAGCCTAATCCCTAAACCTAAGGCAGTCAAGTAGCTACAGGTCTGCCTCTGGACCTTCATATTTGAAGACTTATTTGTCCGCAGCCTGTAATGTTACAGTAATGCATGACAAGTGTGCATTGGACTGCAGTAGGCTTGGCAGAAACAAAGTAAACGTAAAACCTAATCCCTAAACCTTAACACCATAAAGCTAAACCTAACGCCGTAAACTCCAAATGTAAACTAAACCTAATCTGTAAATCTGAACAGAAAAGTTTGGAAAGTATTGAATTGAATAAAGTAAAGAAAAAGTGGCCTTATGTATTGAAAAGTTAACCATTACTACTAAAATGAAAGTCACTAAGGTGAGAGCTGAACCGTAAACCATTCACACAGCAGATGTAAATGCATCTGCTATGCTATCACGACGGTGCCAGTGACGTGACAAACTCAGCATTTTATTCTTTCCACATCACGCGTGGCGGACCTGTAGCCACTACCTAAACCTAAAACCTAACCCCTAGACATAACTATGAAATGTAACCCCTAAACCTAACTCGTAAATCTAACCCCTAAACCTAATCCCCAAAGATAAACCCTAAACCTAAACTATAAATATGAACACAAAATTTTGGAAACTTTTGAAAAAAGTAAAGAAAAACTAGTCCCATGCAATGATAAAAAAGTCAAACTGGTCTTATGCAGTGAAACATGCAACCACTACTACTAAAACGAAAGTCACCAAGGTGAGAGCCAAACCGTTACCAAAAACCATTCGCACAGCAGATATAAATGCATCTGCTATGCTATCACGACTGTGCTGCTTTAAAGTTAATAACTGAGCATTTTATGCAAACCGTGTCATGCACGGCAGACCTATAGCCACTTCCTTAACTTTTTGCTTATGCCTTTTAAAAATAATGGAAGTTTGCTTGCCGTGAAAACTTCAGTTGGTTCTTTCTGCTATTTAATTGTTCTGCAAATAAACAATTACAGTTTAATATGTTTTAGGCTTAGGATTGCAGTGGTCTAATTGAAATAAGAAATATTTCAGTAAAAAAGCAAATGTTATACTAGTATGCCATGCCTCCATTCTTGCCCATTGTAAAAAACTCTAGTTATGTGATAAGCATTACTATCACAGTTACTGCTAAGCAAAATGCTATTGACTAGGCCAGTGGTTCCCAAACTGGGGATAAATTACCCCTCTGGGATAAGATGCGATTCTTTTGGGGGTAATGCAGAACCACACCACAATGTTCTAATGAGTGATCACTGCGAAATATTGAGGGTAATAAGACATAATCGTTACCTTGATTTGGGCAAAGGCTCGAACAAGTTTGGGAACCACTGAACTAGTCCTATGAATATCTTATGAATGTTGCATGTGCCTTTTCTGGTTAACTTGTAAGTTGTTTACTTGTTTGCAGCTTGAAGCTCAGCAAATGGTCCACTGGTTTGTTGCATCAAGCTATGCATCTGGAAGCTTCAGTCAAGAACGTGTTAAAAATTCAGTTGATCTTTTGCTCAAAGTACCTGCTGCGCGAAATGCCGTACTACATCGTTTTACCATGCTTTTTGAAGAAGCAATTCGTGTGCAGCTTGATCACATTGAATTTCAAAGAACTGGTATGTTTTTAAAGCTAGCCTAACTTTGCATATCTGAGTATGTAAACTTGGAAGGTGTCAAGTAACGTTGCACATCAAAACTTATTAGCGTGCATCTGAGTAAAACTATAATTATTTTTTTGGAGCAGTATGCTTTACTTCCTTGCAAAATCTTAGTGTGGTATGAAACAGGATGAAACTGCGTATGGTTTTTAAAATGCATGCTAAGATATTAACACCTTTGCTGCTGGTGTATTAATATATCGTACAGTCTGAAATACCGCATTAGCTGCTATTTTCATACCATTTTGCAACTCCATAACTTGCCAGTCAATTGTGCTAAAGAGCTGTTCAAGCCCTTATAAATGTGGTGTCGTGCACTCGCCTGCGAATCCCACTAAACACTATCAGCAGAAAGCCAGGCTTTAATTCACTAAGGACACCGCTCAATCATGGAGCTGAACAAGTGAGCAATGAAACACTGAAACCAACACAACAGCATAACTGATCAAATGCTTCCCGGGGCGGGCAAGCTGCACTAAAAGAACCCTTTGCAGTATTGCATTCGCAAGCAAAACGCAACAGCCGTGCGGCGAACACAGGGGCACAATTAGGGATTGCAAGATTGCAGGCGCCACTACGTGGCAAGGACAAGATAATCATACATTCACCACATGTGGCAAGTCTACTAGATTGCAAAGAAAAAAAATTGGGGTTTTGGTTTTTTTGTGGGTGACATCATGAGTGAGGTAGGTTTTTGGTAATTTTGGCTCAGGTTACCTGACCCTGAGCCTAACCACAAGAGGCAAGTATTTTGCTCTCAGTCAAAACTGTGGTAAATTACCTCAAATGGAATAAAATTTATAAAAATTTGGTGTAATGTTGTCATAAGCTTTTTTCTTTTAACTAAAACTTTTTCTAATATATTTGAACGGCTATTCATAATGGTTATAATCTGTTGTGGTTCTTGAATAATTATGGGATAGTTATATTTTTCTTGGAATAACTGGGTCATTATATCCAAAAAGCTCCCCAACCCTTGCTATAGGATGTTTTAAAACACCTGAGTTCTGATTCCTAGTAACTTCTAGCTCAATACCAAAACATTACCAAGCTAGGTCAACACATGCAATCATGTTTCCTAGACTGGACATCAGCTGGTTTAGGATCTACTGTCAACTATAAATCAAGCTGCAGGCTGGTAATATAAAATGTTTTGTGAATATTGCTTGATTTTGCAAAACCTTCAGAAGTCTTTGGCTATAAAAATTGAAATAAAAATGTAAAAATGTTGTAGTTAGTAACCAATCTGCATTATGATTTGTGGCAGACATACTATTACTGTAAATGAAATTCAGTTTGTTATTTAAAGTACTAAATAACTAAAAAACACTGGAGTAATTAGCCATGCAGTGTGTGTTTGTACATCATATGTTTGCTAACTTGTTTGAAGCTACTGGAGTAAACACAGAAATTGCCAATAGTTTGGAGCTTGTTGTGACCACTCTACTGGAATTGCTGGAAAAAAATGGAAAAGCATGGGCACCTGTTATATGTGCTTGGTCAGTGGAAGCATTGGGTATGTTGTTGCAAAAACATGGCTGATGGATTACTATTTTAAAAGTCTTTTTTGCCATCATTATTGATATCACTGCAAAGCTGTAATGAATTTAGGGCTCTATATTTATTTCAGATAGTCCTAGTATTCTATTCTTGAAACTACAGTATATCTTTAACTGAATTTCATGTACAGCACCACTGGGAAATTAGGGCCTTTTTTCGGGAGTGATTCTATGGTTTGTTTACAGTGCTACAAGGTCAGTGTGGTAAAGTGCGGTTAAGAATGAAATTTCGTAAAGTGCGGTGAAGACTGAAATTTCATAAAGTGCGGTTAAGACTGAAATTTCCATCAGTTAAAACTGCTGTGTTGCTGTTTCATAGACAATGAACTATCTGGTAAAATGCAATAAAAAGTCTTACTGAGTTGTTGCATGTGGAAACAATGCCAGCCTAGTTTCAGTAAACTCATCTGCAACTTTCACCAACCTGCAAATGACAGGCTGAGACAAAATCGATAAAAATACTACTGCTAGCAATTAATACCTAATGCACAAACATAAAATATGGTTGTGTAGCAATACCAACATTAAACAAAGTGTAGACAGGCATTGTGTGCTTAATTACACAAGCAATTTCTGTGAAAGACATTTAAAATGAGCACTGCATTGCGTTTGAAGTTGTTAAAAGAGTTAACTTGTAATAGATCAATGTACCTGATAGCATGTCTCTTAAGAACAATTGTTCAAGCTACTGTAAATTTTTAACATCAAGTGTCGTACATGTTTCAGAAAAATTGTTATATTTTACATGGGTAATTCAGAAGAGATATTAAAAATGCAGAAAATACGCTATGCAAATGCAAAAATTGTAAAAGGCAGAAAGGTGTATGTTATAATTTGTTTGCTGTGCTATGTTTAAACTTTTACGTTGAGAAACGTTCTGCATATTATTGTGCCATGTCATTTTGAACAGTTTTTGCTGCACTTAGCTAATGGTAGTTCATAATATGCTGACTATCCAAAGGTGTAGAGACACAACTTTTATAATAAATTACATTTTTGAGACAGCATAAACTTGAAAGAACTTCCTTAAAATTAAAATATATTTGTCTTGTTCGACATTGCTTGGCTACATGCTGATGTGAGGCTGTGACATGAAACAATATTGTAGTGGTTTATGTTTTGCAGAGAAAATTTGCCTAATCTGTAGAAATTACAGCTGATATGAAGTTTTTCTGGACATGTTTCCTAAATTCTAATGCACTGATTTTGTGTTCAAGGCCAGATAAGCGGGTGCTACAAACAGAGGCAAGTAATACCATTGCCAAATAACCTTGTTCGAGTCCTTAACTTTTGGCTGAGTGTAGTGCCAATGAGAATGCTGTTGGACATCTATCGGACTTGTCTTAAAATTCTGTAAGTTGTTTTTCATTCATTTTGTTTTTAGTAAAAGCTAAAAGTGCAGTTATTAATTCAAAGTAATAGTTTTATCATTTTATTTTAGTTGAAACTCGCAATGTTGTGTGTTAATTGGCCAAGTACTGTTTCAACTGATGTTAAGTTAAAAATTATCCTTATCTTCACAATATCTTGCACAGGATCAGCAATAATCCTGATTCTTGCATGGACACACTGCTCTCAGCGTCATCAAACCATTCTCCATATTTTGATTGGGTGGTAGCAGATGTTGGCAACACTTTTCCAGATGCTATCATTGAGAGAGTATTGTATACAGGATATACCAAATTCTGCAAGCTGAGATGGAGTGAGTCATTTGTGATCATGTCAGTAATCTGGATTTGGAGCTAATTTTTTTGCTCTTTTTTGCAATTATGCCATATTTTTATCATTCCAATTTTCCTGTAGTTGTAATTTATAGCAAAATAGAATTCATGTAAGATTATAATAATACAGCAACCAAAGCTAATATGTAACTGTTAGTATGTGCAAGAAAGAGGGAGGAGTGGAAATAACCATTTAGATGTTAGTTTGGAGATTTCAGTGCGGTTTGGCTGAACGCTGNTGAGTACATCAGCTTATCTCTTCTGCATGAAAAACNATATCGGCTGCATGTGAAAACACTGGTTATCTTGTAGATTACTTGTGCTCATAAGTATAAACGCCATGTTCCTGATCACTTCAAGATGTAACAAAAGAAAAGTTAAAAGCATTGTTAGTTGTAGTTTTAACTTTAATTTTGACTCAGAATCTTGTTTGCATAGAATTAACGTGTATCAAATACTGCTTTGGAACGAACAATACAGCAGTTTTACTGCTCTTTTTGTATAGCTGACTTCTTAATCGACGTTTAAAGTTGGAAATTTGACTTTCACCCACACAAAGATCGAAAACCTTTTTGTGCATTGAACGTTCAAAGTCGTTTGGTGGGATAACCACGGCATTTCAGTTGTCTTAGTTGTTGAGCCTTGCGTACGCAATCGTTTGTGATGAGCATTTCAAAATTTCAGGGATGGATCAGGTAATTCGATTGGTTGACGGTGTTGGTTTCTCATTCGATTGGTGGTGGTTTTCACACCACTACATTAAACTGGACTTTTTTCGCGGAGGCGTTTCGGGAATTTGTTTTGGATTAAAAATGGTTTTAAAACCTTTGTCAATTTTAATTTAATTCAAACATTTATTCTGCAATGTGCAGTAGGTTTCTTCCCTTTTGTTTTATCCAGACCACATCAAGCAAAAACTGCACAGAAACTATAAAACTATGTTCCACTGGCGACCGTTTGTTCATTTACAGTAAATATAAATTATTCAGGTTGGGAATCGAAAGAAACAGTTAAAAGTGAAAATAATATACGACAGAAAAAATGTTGCTCCAGAGCAAAAAAACAGATCCAAATTCCACGCTTTTTTTAGAATTGTGAGATTAAATCAAAGGCTTTACTGCTCACGTTGTAGCGTGGTCGTTCTAACTATTAAGCCAGTGCGCATATGTTACGTCATAATTAATCTTTGCATCATGCTGCGTTGAGCCTCAAACGCAAACTAAGCGATTTCTTGTTCGGATTCGCAACCGACAAAATATCAACTGAACTACTGTTGTTTTCTATGAATGAAATGTCAGCAAAGCGTTTGCAGTTCTTGCGTGATTTGGTCGATCTTTGTACGCTCTGCAGCTATTGATAAAACTTTGCGCCTATCGTCTTCTGGTCGACAGTCGCGCATTATTTAAATCCTTCCATTTTTCACCGACACCGTCTTTTTCCAGTTTACAAAATATAGTCGCAGCCTTGATTTAAAAATTGTCTAGTATGAAAATTTGGTTGCGGCCAAGGATAGAATCGCTACTATGATGCTCTGGTAAACGGTCACTTCAGTTGTTGATGACCATCATCAAAATTCTCCAAAGCTTTCTTCATTGCCACGAAATCTACGTCTACAGTTAATGAATCCCCTAGTAGGCTATTGACTCATTTGTTGCTTTTAGGTGATGTAGATTTTCGCCTGGCATATTTTAAAAGAAAAATCAAGTATTTTGCTACTTAAACTTTAACTTTGAACTTTTTTCTCAGACTCCGCTGGCGTCATCGTAAATATCCCTGACGTACCCCGGTTGTGAGTTGTGACGTCCCTTCAAAACATGTTTAAACCCAAAACTTCCCATTTTCTTAAATCGAAACTTTCCGAATCTTTAGTGGGTTTGAACAGCTCTCTGGATTTATCGGCTGGCGAGTTATGACCCAGCATGTGCACTAGGTTTTTCTGCTGAGACGTTTCGGTCCTTTGTTTCACAGTTGTATTAAAACTTGCCGTAACAGTGTTCACTAGTATATATTTTCAGACATTCTGACCGATTTGACTTAATTTTTTTCGGTCGTTTAAAAAAATCGGTCTATGACTAAAACATGACCGAAAAAACAGCACGTACCTTCCATAATTACGTCTTGCGCGGGCCTTAAAGGGGACACGGTTGGCCATTTCAACAAAACACCAGTTGAAAAGTGTCCATACTGATTATTGCTTGATGCCTGTGAAGCCGACCAACAATCAGGGCGCTCCAGGGTAAACTGTTCTGTCATGTCGAAAGTATCTCTGGCCAAGAATGCTGAAAATGATCGAGGCAGGTTTGTTGCTGCCATCAACCATTTTTAACTGATTTTCCGAAAATATTTTGCAGCTTCCATAACAATTCAACCTTCAGCATCGATCACATTGAATGAGAATGAACAGACAGTTCTAAACTCGGTGACGCGAATACTAGAGCATCTCTCTAGTCTTCACCAGACAACCATTTGTAACAAGCTCATGGAAATGTTTAAGGTACGTTGGCAATACTCGCAATGCCAGAGCAAGATCAGTGTAAGGATAAGCTCGCTGGCAATTTCAATGTGAAGTTGGTTTTCAGCGTGGAACCGGACGTATGCTATTCATCAAATACGTTTAATTTTGTTTGTAAAGTCCGTTATATTATTTTAGCGAATTATGTGCAGCAACAGATAAATTTTATTGTGTTTTAGAATCCGCCATCAAGCAAAAACAATGGATATCTGAAAGTTGCGCTGTACCTCATGAACTTGTTATCAGTCTCAAACGTTCTGCTACGTGCGACCACCGCCGTATTTGTTCCACAAAGTAGGTGCACCATTAAACCTTGTTTTAGTTTTTTTCTGCCGTAGCTGTGGTTTCAATGCTGCTTCGATCAGCTGCAACCAACCTGCATTGCCTGCGACAGTACATCGCACTGACGATTGACCAGTGATGTAGGTTTGCATCCGAGTTTCTTTACCGTATGATCGATATTGCATGTAAATTAACCCAAATTTTGTCAGAGCATGACGAAGCGCAATATGAGTCGCAAAAGGCACCTGTACACGACTTATCTAGATATAGTTGTTTGTCCGCCACGGGTGAAAGCTGGTTGGCATCAGGGTTGCCAGATGAAAATTTCAATAAAAAGCCAAACAATGCAAAAAAGAGGCCAAAAAAAGGCCAAACCGACTGTTCAAAGGCCAGAAAAAAGCCAAACTTTATTTGCGATATTGCCATTCCTTTGTTACAAAAACAACTAAATTACAAGAATATCAAAATTTTTTCTTCGACGTTATGATCAAATCTTGCTTGGCATTGTGCTGGAGCACTGATCTTCCCGACTTTTCATGGTTTGTGAAATTCCACACTTTGGGTAACATGGTGCCACAGTTTGCATACTTATCCATCGGCAGCTTTCTGTGCGAAAGTCTCTCCTATTCACTCCTGTACTTACGATCAGAATCACAAGAGCATTTCCACTTCGACGCAATTATCGCATTTCTATCGCGAAGACGCAGACCTGTTTGCAAGCGCTGAGACTGTTTATTGCTCACAACACAATTGGCACTGCACAGTGCAGTGAGTGCTCGCATTTCCAGTGATTACGCAAAAACTTAATGTTGAATGGTAATGGTAATGGTTTATTGTTTCATATGACTCAGCCAATAAGCAGAAGCACCATAAATGCCATCGCATGCAGTAAACCAACCATTAGCGAAC
>JGI24158J21664_10013597_pt1 | contig 10727 bp, 8 predicted proteins | sample Ectturendosymbi3_FD_21664 | JGI IMG/M metagenome (IMG submission 21664)
CCCCGAAATCGCCAAATTCATCGGCAAGTGTGCTGAAAACGTCATCGCATAAGCGGCGTGGTTGGAAAAGAGCGAAACATTGGTTTTGTTGGATTCCTAGGAAACGTTGAGCCAAAATGATGTCGGAAGTACCGAAAATGATTGTGTTGTGAAATTTCGTAACTACATCCAAACTTAAGGCGAGCTTGGCGGAATCTTTTGCCTTACATTTTTCTGGGAGGGCTGCAGCCCTGCAGCCCTGCAGCCCGGCAGCCCGTCTAGACGAGCCGCCCCTGCGGGCACCCACAGCTCACGCGGGTTAACCCGCCTCGCGCAGGACTCTAGTACTTACACAATACAGTGGCATTTAGAGACCTTTGAAAGCAGAGTACCTACACTTGCAGATGCGGTTCACGGTCTCTTTGAAAGCAGAATACCTCCTACACATTAGAGTTGCTGTTGGGGGTCCCTTTGAAAGCAAAGTGCTTATTACATTTGCTGTTAGGCACCTTTGAAAGCGGAGTACTTGCACAGTACAGTGGCTGTTGGGGACCTCTTTGAAAGCAAAGTATCTGCACATTGCAGTTGCTGTTGGGCTCTCTTTGGAAAGGAGAGTACTTATGAGAGGAAAATAAGTTTTTCACCGGATAATAAGTTTTACAAGTGTTTTAAATAGTTTTTCAAAATTTAGGAAATTTTACGTGCGAAAAGCTCGGGGAGGCCCCTAAAATGGGCGAGCCCAAGGCAAGTCTCTCGCTCGCCTCCCCTTAAACACGCCACTGCTAGTATACATTGACGTTTACGACGAAAATATGTTAAGCATAGCTTTTTAACAGGGCGGATTTACCAATAGGCTATGAAGCTGAAGACTAGGGCCTCAAGATCCCAGGAGGGCTCATGAAAACTGTGGTACGCATAGAGTCACTGCCGGTATCTGATCAGTTCGATAAATATTCATCAAAATTTTATGTCGTCCTTATTATTCATGAAATTGAGTTATATTAACCTAATCAGATTTCGTGTTGATAACGCCAGTCTTCCAACGAGTTTCCATGAATCTCAATATGACCGTTGGTCAAGCCGCACGCCCACTATTGTGCCATCAAAGTCAAAGCATCGTTCGCTGAGTCCTGCGTTTGGTGAATCGTGTCGATTGTTACGTGTGGATCAGGCTAAAGAACCTGTGGCTGTTCCGTGTTTGAAATGCACCCGACCAAAGCTTAGGTCCGTGACTAGCTTGGGACACCAGGGGGGCGAAGAGTTTTCTGAGAGGGGGACAAATTATTAAACTATGTCCAATAGTTTTGAAATATGTCCAACACTATTTTCCAGGGGAGTGGGGATTTTTCTAGGGCGGGGTTCCCTGTTTACGGGCCTGCCAAAGCTTGAGGTTGTACTACAGATAATAGGTATTTGTAGGGCTAACAGCATTATCCTGCATTAAAAACATAGTTGCTTCTTCTGAGAAATAGGCTACTGTAGTTTGGTTAGCCTTTCTATTAAACAAAGCTCGCTTGGTATTTTAGATGTGATTTTTTTTCATTTTAATTTTCTTTAACAAAGTCATTCAGAAATCAGATTGTTATTGAGTACTTGCGCAAGTTTGTACTGCTCCCATGCTAAGCAAATCAGAGAAGATCTTGATGAGCATGAATAGCAAATAACAAGCAAAAGTCACTTTGTCAACCGGCAAACATATCATTGGTGGTCTCAGCTCAACCCCTCCAAACTGAAATGTGAAACACAATAAATCAATGGAGATTTTATAAAATTTTCAGAATGTCAAGTCCACCTGCGCAAATGTAAAGCTCCCTAAAGAAGACGTTTTGGCGACGGTTCTGGTTTAAACCGCCTTTCGCACGACAATTTCGTTCCGTTCGATTCTTATAGCAGTCTGAAAAGGTAACAAACACGTGAATCGTGACCCTAGCACAGTTACAACCATTTGGGTGCATTTTACTTGACGTGTTTTGCTCGTGCGTGTGAGACTTTTACAGCCGTGGTAAGCGAGTCGCAACGTGCTCCTCACGTTGTGCTTTAACCTCTTTATGCCGCCACACAGGTATGTGCAGTGTGCTTCGTTGAGCGTAGATAAGAAAAAACAGATGAAACTTATAAAAAAAACGTAGGCCATGTGTTTTGTCAAATATTTAACCGTGACGTTTTCGGTTGGTTTGCCCCCAAACACCAATAATCCTGTTCTCGCCAGCCAAGTACGATTTCAACAAATCCGTGTCATTGAACTATTTTTCTTCGAAAGCAGCAACAAGAGCAGTGATCGTTGGGCAGTGCACTTTAGTAATGATTAATAATTTTTTATTGACCCCACTTTTAGAGTGGCCATACCGTCATTTTCGGCTTTGCGCAACTTGATTTTCATTTTACCCTCGTAACAGTGGGAGAGCGGGCCTCACAAGTGGGTTAGCCTCGGGCCTCGCATCTACGTGACGCCGTTTGTAAAAAAAAATTATATCGGACACATTTAGCACTAAAAACTGGTAAATAGTGTAGTGGATTGCGTCGAGTTCGCTTTGCAATAAGCGGAGCGTTTCTAAACCTTTGTTGCATTCATCACAGTTGTGGAGTTAGTTGGTGCCGGGCCTGCCGCGTTGAACGTGTTCCGGGTTTTGACTGTTTGCGCCATAACAATACAAATAGGACAGATTTAGCTAAATCTGTGCATGTTCAATTAAATCGTACAGATTTCGTTAAGTCTGCACAGATTTGTTACTTGTACTTGCCGCAGCAGTTAAATATAGATGTAACTTGTGATGTCATGCAATCACAATGTGATGTAACGAATTGCTTTCTGTCCATTGATGGTATTATTAATGCGCTTGCGATTGCGACCAGATGTGGGCTTAGGTTACAATCAAGAAGCTCGAGTTCAGCAACGTTACAGAAATATGTTTGCTATGTGCAGAGTGCAGGGGTGGATATTAAACTTTATTGGCAAGGGCAAACTCTAAGAAAAGGCCCTGAAACATCATCATTTGTTCCGGTTATATCAAGAGAGGCCCCTGTATTTTGCACATGCTATACAGAAACTTGATTCCCTGAAAGCAAGTTAAATTTTTTTATTTTGTCTGGTAATTTGCTTCTGCGTGAAAGTCTATTAAAAATTGTAAACTATTTGAAGTCATTTCATTTCAAATTCTTCTTTGTACATTAAAGTCGTTTGCTTTACTTTGAAAAACATATGATTTGTTTCAGAGCTTATTAAAGGTGGCTGTAGAGCGGTTCATAAACTTTTTAACAAACCAATGCCAAAACTCTGTGCGAACCTTTAAAAGGGAGGCGGCCACGGCATCTCTGAAAAGCAGGGGGCGAGGCGACCGCCTCATTCGCCTCCCCTAATATCCACCCTGTGCATCTGCAATAGTATGATGTAAATGCATCGCCGCTTTGGTGTGTTAATATGGTGCGCAAGCTGCACGAATTTGACAGCGAATGACGAAGCTTTGGCAACGTTGCTTTGTAGGAAATTTATTCGTTAAAATTGGTTAGCCACTTTGGATGGCTCGTCGGAGAGATATAATTTACTGCTGCGGTTCAGTTACAAACACATCAAGATGCTCAGCAACTGCAAGAAGCCTGATTAGGCTCCCATATATATTCACCAATTTCTCAGTCTCAGGACATAAATACACAGTTTAAAGCATCAATGCATATTCTCCTAACCTCTGTTAATAACATTATCATTGTAATGGAAATGTGGAATAAGTTGCATTCCTTTGAAATTTTTCTCTCTTCTATGCAGAATCGCCTTCATTTATTTTTCATGCGTTCTGGCTATTCGCTACCAATTCAAAATTACACAGAGCATTTTGTGTAGTGCTTTTATGCAAGTTTCGACGAGGGCTCCAGAAGTTACGGGCCCAGTATCTTTTATCTTTCTTCGCACCCCCTGGTAAAATTTCTCTCGAAAGCCCTGGGGACAACTCGCCCAACTTACCCTCCCCTGGGTACCCTGCTGCCCATGGTCAGGCCGGTAACCAGGAGGGAGAAGCCCCCTCGCAAAATTTTTCGCTCCCCTGGAAAAATGTGTTGGGCATAGTCGAAAACCATTGGACAGAGTTTAAAAATCATGGGCCCCTCTCAGAAAACTCTTCGCCAGCCCTGGTCTCCCAACGGGCCTGCCCATGGTTACTGTTTATGCCTTTCGGTTTATTCATTCGCAAGAGGCAACAAACAAAATATTTTTTTGTAAGCGATGACGGCCCGAAAATCTCTCTCATGCAGGTTTGATTTTCAACTTTTTTAAATATTTGCAGTGTCACAGCATCCAAAGAATTTCTATTCTCTTCAAACATCACACGCATTATGTTTTTTGCTACACAAAATTATTTAATCGTTAAATGTAATAAAAACTCTTCATCTTCATTAAAATGCTGCTTTCTTTACACCTGTCAGTGATACTGTTTTTATTCGACACGTCATATTTTTGAAAGCAGAGAAAGTCTCGTGGATGCGTCGTTAGTGCTTAAAAGCTAAGCTTTACCAAATTAATACGAAAGGATCAAACCGAGGTTCATCCCAGTTTCAACAGATTTACTAGCTTCACTACCTGCGGATGCAGTACAGGAAGTGGAACGTTCAGTTTGTAGATGAAGTTAAATATGATGAATGAAAATTTTGCATCATTAGTAAACAGTTTGGATTTTTTGTACGAACAACATGAACGCAGAACTTTCTCCTTCAAAAAGACAAGAAACATGACTCCGTTGATAAAATGTGCTCCTACCAAACCCCCCGTGGCGACGAGACTGATTTCAACACATGCTTAACTATTCTCGCCATTCATGGAAATCATGCACGATCAGTGCGTCGTTTCTCACAATTACCACAACCGCACAGTTACAAGGTTTCCCATCCATCTATTCGCGTTTGTGGTCCTTGATTTTTCTGCTTGTTCGCCACCTTTCTCATCATTACTCTACCTATTTTTTCTGCCTTCTTTCAATATGCATATGGAACCGGCATGTTTCGTTAAACTTTCTTCAGTCTGCAGGAGTCAAACCCTCTTCGAAACCCACATTGCCTATCGGCAGGCATTGATTCACTCTTGCAGTTCAAGTCTACAACCGGAACTTTAAATTACCCACGCAAACACACCAACCCACTATCTTGCTACAAGAACGTCATTTTCCGATAGCATTACGTCATATACAAAAACATCATTTCTATTGAAATTGAGCAACCTCACCTTTGCGGAGTCTTCACTTCACCCGTTGTTGATAAGCACAACTAATGACTAGGCTACACTTTGCGGAGCTTGTGGCATTCGTTTATTGAAAATGTTCTACTGAACATTTAAAAACCAGCATGAGACGTGCCAAGAAATGTTCGTCGCTAATGCAGATACCATTTGGTGTCAGGTGATGATGTGCCATTGAGGCTTTGCTAAGAGTCGCACGACAGATCAAAAAGGAATAAGCTAGCCATGACTATTTACCGTGATTTCATGCAAGGCTTTTTTCATCAGAATTTGAGTGGGTGGGCAAAATAAACCTCGAACTACCGGACCAGCAATATTTGCTAGCCTACGGTCGAATGTCATCTCTGACCTTGAAGTAAAAGATTTTGCATGCAGTGGAGGTAAACATTTTATCAATTTACCCACTTCCTCTGTACATTTCCTATGTTAGGCTACCAGTCCAGGTATTATAAACACAAACACTGAACAGTTGCAACAGCTTTAAAATTAATTTCTAATCAACAACTTACCGCCCCCAGTAGGTGCCGCTCGGGGCCCGTAGTCCCCAGGGCCCCCCGTTGCTATAGGCACTGCGTCCATAGCAAAAAAATCGACGCTATGTCTCTTGTTTCAATACATGTTTGAGTATTCTCGCCATTCATGGAGATCAAGTACGATCAGTGCGTCCTTCCTCACAGTCACCACAACCGCACATTGACAAGGTTTCCCATCCATCTATCCTAACGATACGCACTTCGTAATTTTGCATGAAGATTAAACTTCACGCAAATAGTCGGTTGATCTGGATTTTAACACTGCGCGACTGTATTGGTGTTCCTTGCAGCAATGCTGCATTGCAATATGAGTTTAGGTGTTGCAGAAAACGAGAAAGAACCATTTTGCGTTTGTGGGAAACTACTGACACACAGTGCCATGGCGTAACTGACGGAGGGCAGGGGGCAAGTCACCCCCTGGCAAGCTAAATGTAGAAACTGGGCCCTCTTCAGTTTTCATTTTGATATTTAGCATTGTTTTGTTGTTCAGTAGGTTGTCATTTTTTGCGTTTTTCGGAGTGTTTTTTTTTTAGCTAGTATAGTCATCCACGACATCCGCATTCACTATCATTTCTTAACTTTTTTTCTGAGTGTTGGCTAGTGGGCCTCTTTCAGCTAAATGTTACCCTCCCTGGTTCAAACCTCTAGTGACGCCACTGCAGACACATCATATATATTAACGCGAGGCAAAGGTCGGTATTATGCTGATAAAGCAGAGCTAAGCAAACGTGAAACCTGTTGCATGAGCCTCTTACAGTACTTAATGGGACAATGTAAACCGCTAAATATACATCCAATTAAACATCGACCAAGCTTTTTATGGGGTTCCAGTCCCGAATGCTTGTATTGTTTGGAATAGTGTAAAGAGTCTTGTAAACGTAGCGAGGGGCAGTGTAAAGCGAGTCTGGCATGAAGATAAGCTTGAACAAATTAATTGTCGTTATTCAGGTCGTTCCTGACACCCTAACCATCAGCATCATTGCATCTAGTCCCTCGTTTCTGAGGGAGATGCACGCATTGACAGAGCTGCCTCTACGTTTGCAAAACTTCACTCTCGAGTTTGGGCAAAGCAGCATAGGTCAAGATCCGCATCTGTGTGGCTTGCATGCTGCTATAAGATTGCGAAACTTGAGCAATATACTGACACCCGGAGAAAAGGCTCAACGCTTTCCATTTCCGTTGTCTGCGATCCATCCTCGGCGTCTCTTGACGTGACCGCATACCGAATACTACCATTTTAGAGAGAACTGGTGCTCCAGATATATTCTCTCTGCTTACAATATATCAATCCCGCTGGAGTAACCATTTGCACAGAAGTTCCGAAGGAAACCTTCTTATAGACTGCCACTTTCTGTGAAGCCATCTACTGTAAATCTATTTTTTCAGCTTGTATCTTTTCAACTGAAAGCAGAGCATCGCTACTCAATCTTTCACTGGTCATGGAATTTCTGATGAATGTTTTCACTAGTTTCATTTTTGAAAAACTTTTCTCTCATGAAGCGCTGGGGACGGGAAGAGTTACAGCTATTAGTAATAACTTGTAGAAACAATCGAACACATTTGTAAGGAGCTGTAAATGAAGAAATAAAATTCTTCAAGCGGTGTAGGCAGCTGCAGGCCCGTAGCCAGGTCTTTGAAGAGGCACAAAACATTTTAGGGGGGCAATATTTTTGCTTTTATTATATGTTTTAATGAAAAATTTTCTGGGCACAAGAAAATTTGGAGGGCATTGCCCCCGAATGCCCCTCCATGGCTACGGGCCTGGGCAGTAGCCACTCTTTCCGAAGCATATTCTTTGCCATAAGTATTTCATATATTTCAAATCATTTTCACTAAATGAATATGCATTTTCGAATTCTTTCAAGTGTTCTTCTATTAGAAATGTTTGACCTCCGGGGCAAAGAGTAGAAATGCCGGAAAGAATTGCTCCTGAACCACTACAAAAAGTCATTACAAAGTTCTGTGAGATTGCTAGGCATGTATGGGTAGACTTAAAATTGAAGTCACGAACCAGTTACGTAACATCCTTCGAAGTCATATACACAAACTGACACCAAATCTTAGTGCTTTCACAAACATTTTACTACTGGGACAAGCAGCAATTTGCTGGCAGTAATATAATCCAGTTCTACGTCACACTAAAATAAATGGCAGGTCAATCTTTTCATTTCTTGTTGCTGCTGGTGTTCTTTTGTTTTGCAGGAACAGCACGTCATTTCCCACAGACCACTTCTGGTGAACAATGAAATTCGAATGCTATATCTCCAAAGATTTGATTTCATGAGTTCCTACCATCATCCTCATGCAAAAAATCGCTGCAAACATTTTTTAGAGCTTGCTAGATGAAAAAAGGTTATGATAACTCGGGCAGAGTTTCATTTCAGCTGGGATTTATACTTTCTCTGCCGCGCCTAGATCCTTGCGGATCTGAGNACCCGACCCACCGAAAGAGACCGGTTGCAACCCAGCAGTCCCTGCNCAACGGTGTTGATCATCTAGCCTAGCAGCTCTTTCCCACGTATATGCAACACCTCGAGTTGAAACTGGACAGTAACAAAGCTAATTCAACTGCTGAGAGGCATCGACTCGATAACCTTTCGGTTCCTTCAATGCCCTGGCGTCCTTGCACTAATTTGTGATTTTCATACTGAATATTAATTATCGCCAAATAAAAATCAACAATTCTTAGCTTCGAATTGAATTTTTCACCACCACGACCGCGGTATAACTAAACTTCACGCAGGATCCGAACAACCACTGGTATGTGTCATCATCAACAACTCCCATTACCTGGCCGTCAAGAACAACAACCCAGATTATCATTCATTTGGGAAACATTGAATGCAGACTAGAGGGCTTCTAAATTTTATTTTAAAATTTTGCTGCTGTATATGTCAATCCAAGGAACTTGAACGTGAAATTAAGAAAACAACTGGAGGGCCAACCAAAAATCTGGGGGAACTTGGCCCCCAATAATTAATTAATAAATCCCCTAGGAGATTATCCATTTTGTTGTTTTTAGGCCATAACTTGCTAACCACAAACGCTAGATGGCCAATCAAGGGCTCTCAAGATGCGGGTTTTCGGTTAGTGTTTTTTAACAAGAAATTACCTCTTGATTTTTGGACCCAGGGCCCGATTACCTCATCCAAAAAACCTAAACCTGCCTCATTTGTGACGCNACCCACAAAAGGTTTAAATCCAAAATTTCCAATTCTTCTTAATCAGAACTACAAGACTTTCCNCATCTTTAGAGGGTTTGAACAGCTCTCTAGNTCCATCTGATGCCGAGATATGACCGAACAAAACTTGCCTAAATTNGGCAAATGCGGAACTTTAAAGTTTGATCAACTAAGAAACATTTGCAACGCACAAAATAAAGTAAGACAATAANCCAGAGGTGGTCAAAAAGCGGAGTTGCGGTTCCGCGGACTCCGCTGGTTTTTGCGGAGGCGAGTCTAAGAACCTTTGTTGTAGGCGGAGCGTAGGAGGAGTTTGACTTTTTCTTCATTGTCTACTTGCCATCGTAGCCGAACCCTAGTTGTGTTGTTTGATGTTGGCTTGCGTGTGAGTGTTGGTTATTTCCAGGATTCTGTCACATAATTAAGCCTGCGACGCCTGTTTTGATATACGATGATGCAGTAATGTTGTACCACCGAAAGGAAGTTGCTGTTAACAACCATCGATTCAGGTAGATTTCAGATGTAACTAAATGCGACAATCTAAGTCTTAATTGATTTAGAAACTCGACTACATTTTTGGCGCCCAACGTGGGGCGCCAAAATGTAGCGGCTATCTAGACTCTACTTGACCTAGAAACCCGTTACACCGCTGATCTAGCCATTCTAGCGCAAGAGATTGAAGTGTTTTTTAAATTCATTAGTGTTTAAACAACAAAACCCATTCAAGTGGCAAAAAAATTACTTTGGTTTCATTTTAGTCAAATATGCTTTATCGAGAAAATACACTGCAAGCTATCTGTAAGTTATGGCAGTGTCAGTGCCCTCAGCACATACAAAATAAAACGCATCTTCCCACTTATTACGTTACATTTTGCTGCTGGCTCTTCCCTTTGCAGCTGAATGATTTCAAATTTACTGTAGGATAGGGTGGCAATTAAAATCAGATAAAGGTTAAAACACTTTCAGACTAAGTACACGTTGGTCTCTGTTTAGGCATACTTGAAAAGTGTTTTTTTACTCTTGGGCAAGGTAATGGGAAATCACTGATAAAAACGTTAAGGCTCCACATAATTTTGATTGAAGACACAGTGCATGCTGAATCGTCACAAACAAATATTTAGAATTAATACTATTGTTGCTAAACAGTGTCTGTGGCCTCATTGGTTAAAAAAAGATTTTGAAACTGGATCGCTTCTTAGCCAAAGTTTGAGCTTGAAAGCATATAAAAGTATATCAACGCCATATTCACGCACTTAGTTTTAAAACTGTACCAAAAAAATATGCGATATTCATTTTAAGGCTATGGCTGATGCTGCAGACAAGCATGAGTTATATTTGCAGCACGCCAGAGTTACCAGAGAGAAATTTTTGCGATGGACTTCAAATACAGTTGGCATCACAAGTGGGATACAACAAGCTGGTGCCCCAGAAACAGCTGCGAAAGCCGTTACTCCTTGCTTTTGCTTGCAGTTAGTGACTACAAGCGCTCAAATACAGGTTTGTATTTCATTATCACCAACTTTCACACGGAACATAAACCTCAGGTAAAGACCAGCCATGATATGAATTCTCCAGAAATTACAGCAGCTGGCATAAACCGCAAGACATCCGACTTTGGGATGATTTACCGTGTGAACATTCTATTTCTTGTGGTATCATTTTCCACATGGTTACGAAACATGTTGCATACGGAGAGAAGTGTTGTACTGAAGATTTGTTTAAATTCAAAAACGGCAGTATGCTGTTGACGGATACGATTTTCGCGATATTTGCGTTTTCAACGAGGCAGCGAACACGGCCACAGCAAAACATTGA
>JGI24158J21664_10013599_pt1 | contig 10726 bp, 11 predicted proteins | sample Ectturendosymbi3_FD_21664 | JGI IMG/M metagenome (IMG submission 21664)
TAAACGGAACTTGATCACTCGCTAGCCGAGCACTTCCAAACACCGGTGATAAACCAAATAACGTAAATGCTAATTATTTGAAAATTCCCAAAAAGCATCGCGGGCCGCACAAAACGCGCTTGCGGGCCGCGTGTTTGAGACCCCCTGGTCTACCGTATGAGGATACATAGCAGAAAGACGGCCAAGCAGACGTTTGCAAGCAGGCTGGGCTCAGTGCGTGGAAGCAGAACAGACGCAATGCAAAATATAGGAATATGTACTCACTGGCGGCCGTATTTCAAAAACATAAACGTACTGTGGCCGGCATTAGCGAAAAGGTTGCGCACCCCTGATTTAAACGAACCGCCCCTGGCCAAGTTCTGACGTGATTGAAAACGTCTTGAACGCATTTTTCTAAGGTTTAAACGCACTTTACGTGATTCGGTCCGAAACCCTGAAAAGGTTTCCACTGTTTCCCGCAGTTCTATCAGGGATCCAGCAGCTGGGAGCAGGGCAGCTACGGCGAGGGCGTGGCTTACCTTGCCGCTGCGGTGAAGGCGCATCAGGACGCAGCGAAAGCGGCGAAAAGTCTCAAAGGTGACACAAGGTCGAAAGTAGACGATGCTCTCACTTATGCTGCTGACGTCATCGGCGGAAAGTAAGAATTGTAAAAAAGGCTTACGTCTTCGCGTTTAAAGCTGTGTGTTGTTTTCGGGGAGTTGGGGACCTGGTCAAGAGGAAAATTCGATGTCTAATCTTAATTCCGTTTAACTTGCCGCCGCCATAGTGTATTCGAACTCGGTTGTGTCACTCGGTTGTGTCACTCGGTTGTGTCACAAACTCGGTTGTGTCACTGCATCAACTTGTATTGCGGACGAGTTCGCTGGACTCGACAAAGGTGCAAATCGGTTCGGCTTCAAAGCGCGGAACAATCCCCGCTTAAAACTGCGCACAAAACATTGTCTGCAAAAGTTAACTGGCCATTGCTCTGTGTGCAGCTCTAAATAGTAACCGACATAAAGTGTAACAGGAGGCATACAGAACAGTTGTTCACATGCAATGTCTCTGCATCACTTGCAGTCTGGTGAAGCGAAATCAGAAATAAGGCAATCTCGTATTGTCAAAAAGCATTGGCAAATCCAAATACCCTTTGCAACCCTGTTTTTTTTCCGCTGAGACATTTCGGTCATTCGTTCCGTAATAGTATTAAAATCAGGGCTGTGGAGCCGGTACTAAAATTTCAGGCTCCGGCTCCGCCTTCAACATCTTGAGATTTTTGGCTCCAGCTCCAGAACAATTTGGTCCAAAAATCAGAAAAAAACATTGTATTATTTGTATAACTCGCTTGAAGCGGAACCACCATCTGAAAAACTTTTGGTTCCGGCTCCAGCCATCCAAAATTGCTTGGGCTCCGGCTTCATACCCATGATTAAAGATCGCCGAAACAGTATTCACTATTCTACCTTTTGGGACGTTCTGCCCGAATTGACTTAATTTTTTTAATTGAAAAGAATTCGGTATGTGACCGAAAAAAAACCGGTTTAAACTGGGAATGATTTGAGAATCGCCCTCTCAAGCGCTCTTGCTACGCAAAGGTGTTTTTGGAGATTGATTTTCTTCAAATGTTCCTCCATCCTCGCTTGCATCACAGTTCGTATGACCTGGGGAATAACACGAAACCAGTCGTGCTTAATTAGCGACACCAGCCTAGCTGCAGGCTACTGAACTTTTTGTTTAGTCTTGTGGTATCTTTTCTGGCATTACCCTATATACTTGAGTTTACTTCCCTGAGCGCACGACACTTGTCGAGGGTCCTTTTTCACAGCAATCTTTCCCCATAGAGCCTGCCACACGCTCATTGCGTAATTCACGATTCGATATTTTCACTCATGGCAATCATCGGGTAAGTTTTACCCGTTCCACTTAATTACTTGTTTGTGTTGCGAACCAACGCCCACGCCACGCCCACGAGCATCCCGCGTTGTTTTCCGTCCAGGCACAACAACGTGAAAAAGGACAACGAGTTCGTCTATCATGATCGCGTGCGCAACGCGGACACGTTGCCGGACGTCAAGGGCGCGTCGCTCGTCAAACCACTGCCGTTCGAGCCGACCAACGCCTCCGTCACCGGACCCGACATTTTTGCCAAACTGGTTCCGCTGGAGGCCCACCTGGCCGCTTCGACCTACAGGTGCGATCAATCGACAAGTTCGCCCGTCGTCCGCAGGACCGGCTGCGCTGGGGTTTTGCCTCTTGCACAAGCCACTCAGTGAACTTAAAATGTCTGATGTAGGTTCTGTGTTGATTGGCAGTGAATATGGCGTCGCTTTAATTCTCTTCTAAGGTCGAGCCCGTTGGCTGTTCAGAGCAACAAACGGATTTCCTTTGTTGCAGTGAGGAGAAAGCGAAAGTGCTCCGAACGATACTGGCCGAGGTCGAGGAGAAAGACGCGATTCTTGAGTAAGTTTTCCTTTCGCAGCAGTAAGTTTCTCCGGATCAGTCTTTCACTGTCAGACGTGAAATCGTGTCGGCAAAGTGCTCCCGAGTCCAAATCTTAACTGCTCTGTGCGAGATTGCTGGCTTCGTCGCCCGAGAAAGCCGGCTGGCATGCTGCTTGCTGAGCGGCGCCGACCAGTTCCTGTCGCGTTGTTGAATATTTTATGCGGCTTCGATGAGCGCCGCCATGATGCGCTTCGTAGAGTTCACGAATTCCGACGTGTCCGTCAAGTTTTTTTTGTTTTTTTTTTCAATGTTTGTCTCATTCGCCAGTGAAACTACCCGTTCCTGTTTTTTCCTCGCCTGGCTATCCTATGAGAGAATCCGCTGGAGCGGAACGGCTGTTCAAATATAAACAACAACAACAACGAGTCAAGAGCGATTTGAACGATGCGCTGCTGAAAATGCACCTTCGCTGTTGCAGGCAGTTCAAGCACGCGATCGATCTGGACCCGGACAAGCTGATGAAGTTGGACGACGACGACAAGCTCGACTCTGCACTGGTCGAGCATTGCGCGGTGCTCAGTGTCGACCAAAGCTCGATCGACAATTTGAAAAAAGCGATGAAAGGTATTTTGAGATCTGATTTGCGGCAGTTTCTCACTGAACTTACATTGATGCTACGTTTCACTTTTAGGCAGGTGGTTTAATGGTAGGATAAGTGTTGGGTTGAATTAAGGCCAGTGTCTTACTAAAAAGCGCTACGGTTAGACAGGGTTCCCACGCGGTATTGAAAGTATTGAATTTCAAAATTGGTTTTCAAGACCTTGAAAAAGTATTGAATTTTGCCAAAATGTACATCAGGTATTGAAAAAGTATGGAAATTCTAAATGGAAAAAAATCTCAAGTATCTGAGCAGAATTTTACTGAAGGCAAAAGCACTTCATTATTTCTGCAGTGTTATGCAATGTGTAAAATAGAGTTTCATGACCAGGAAATTCGAAAAATGAAGAGAAGTAATGGTATTGAACTTCGTAAATTTAGTATTGAAAAAAGGTATTGAAAAAGTATGGAAAATGATTTTCTAAAATGCGTGGGAACCCTGGTTAGAGCAAGACTTCATACCAATCACTGGCGTGAGCCTCTGTTGACAGGGAATTAAACGTCACCCTGTTTTAGTGTCCAAAATGTCTAATCTTGATATGACGCCAGCGTCTTAGAGTTTTTATCCACCGCGGTCGCGATACATGAAATAAAATTCTTGTTATTTGACTGGACAGGTCTGTCGGACTGCTACATGGACATCGACTCTCTGTTGCATGAGACTGGTCAGCTGGTCGAGGTGGAGGAGTCAGAGAGTCGCGAAGTCAAAGTAAGCGATAAATTTACGGTCTGTCTCGTTCGTTGCATGTTGTTTGGTTGCCTTGCCTGCGTCAGCTTCGCCAACCTCCAACTGACTTGCTGGAACTTGAATCCCCTCTCTGTTAGTCTTGTCCAGTCAGCCACAGGTCTTGTCCATTCAGCTGAAAAATTCGCAAAAGCTTTTCTTATATGCCATGGCAACTTGCCGTTTCACTGTGTGAGAGGTTCTGTTTGTCATTTTGTCATGTCTTGCAAAACATTGGCTTGTCACGGTATGAACTGCTTGACTCGTATAAAGCTTCTGCATTGAGGTTCTCAGCGTTGGCCAGAGAGTTTCTTGCGCATATCTGGTCGACACCAGCCTGGCAAATTGTGTGCATGAACAAATATGGTTGATTTAAATTGTTTTGCAAATAGCCTTAACAGAGTGAGACCTGGCGAGTAATTACAAGCGGCCGCATTCATTCTATTATCAAAACGGCAAGTTCCAAGTTGGTTGCAAGCATAAGCAATTGGTTCGGGCCTGCTACTTTCCTGAGGAGTGACTGTTGAAGGTGTTGGGCCCTGAAAGGCCAGGTACGAGCGATAAGTTCAACTGGTGGTGTTCATCACGATGCTGTGGTACTGACGTACATGAACAGCATTGGTCGGATTTCAATCGTCGAGGATGGTTCGTCGCCATACGTCATAGTGCTTACAGCTGCACCCACCTGTCTTGGTTGGCTCTCACTCTGAATTAAGTGCTCTGGCCGCCGTGTGCTTAATGACCGATTAGTTAATAAACTAAGATTTTAGAGAAGATTTAGAGCTTTCAATGGCTGGAAAATTGTTTTTTTTATTTAGGAAACGTGCGGGAAAACGGTTGAATCTCCTGATGCTGTGGAAAAATTAAAAAACGAACTGAAAGTTTGTAAAGATGTTCATTTCAAGGTAAAAATAAGCACGCTCAGCCAAAGTTTCTGTTGTTGTTTTGAATACGTTACTGTTTTATAAATAATTATGATTAAAAAAAGAATAAGTTTAACGAGTCAGTGAATTGCCAGCAGCGACTTTAGTCGTTTTTCACTGTTTTGTTCGTTTGCGAACCTGTTCCTGTTTGTGTTTTTGACAAGCCGAATATATATTATGATAATGAGCCTCGTATACATAGTCGCGATTTTTGTAAAAAGCATTTTAGATTTCTGAAATTGGGAGAATTTTTCGGTGATATTGGATCTTTGGCGCATATTTGTTGTTACTGCTCTCTGCGTGGTGCTTTTTTTATTTATTGACCAAATTCGACTTTCGCGTTCAGGCTGGAGAAATGAATGACAACCTGCACACAGCCGTCAAGACCCACATACAGAACCTGAAGCTTGTCGCCGAAGGCTTGGAGGCGATCAAGAAATATTGCGGATTTGAGAAGATGGCTCATCTCTTAAGTAAACGTGATGTTTTATTGCGCACACATGCTTTGTGTTACTGTCAAAGTGTTCATTTAACTATATCGGTAGACAGTGTGTTGAACTGTAACAATGTCACCGCAATGTTTCATGCCTGTGATTGCCGCCTATTTCCACATCATCTGTCTCTGTTCAAGTTCACAGTAGGTTTGCACGCACACATCAATCAGCTGCGAAAAACATTGTAGCCAGTGACAACACGGTAGGTGCGTATTCTCAAATTTTTTGAGGACTTAAAAACCTTTTGCAGTGTCTGCAGTAAACCTCGCATTTGCCTGATAAAGGGTAGCAAGGCTTGATTCTCCACCAGCTGCTCACAGCATAAAAATCAACGCGTCAAGATCGTCTGTTGAGGTTTCTTTCACTGTCGCATTGCTGTCTTCGGTTCCAAAGGCACAGGAATTTTCGAAGCACATGCGTGGCTTCTGTAAATCCGATCATTTCAGATCAACGTCTCTTCGATCCTCAACGATCTCGTTACAATTGATTTTGTGTTTTTTCCTTCTTTTCCTTTTCGAAATTGTTCAGGATGTTTTTTGCAGACGACGAAGATTTCGAAGACATTTCCTTGGTTCAGAAGCTGTGCAGTAAGGTCAAGGAGATGGAAGAGCAGCGGCAGAGTCTCATATCGCAGCTCCGTAAGCAGCTGGAAGAAGACGACGTGACGTCATCCATTGTGATGAAACCCGGCGTCGACGCCGAGGTGTGCTTCGCAGGCTGGCGATTGTGATGCGAACAATGGCGTTTCTTCGATAAAATTCAGTTTATGTTACTTTTGAAATCCAACAGTGGATATATGCAGAAAAACGAGACAATTGTCAATGAACAGAAAACGTACATCCGGGACTTTTGAAAGCATTAGATTTTCCGAAAATAATGAGCATCATTTGTTGCCGGGTGTTTTACAAAGTCGTCAGGCTTGCACATGTTGGTATAATCTTCGGTGCTCCGGCATTCAGTCTCTGACATAGAGGACCAATGCAGTTTCTTTGAAGAAAAGCGTATCGCTGGCAACAATATTCTGATGAGTAGTTATTGCCAGTTGAAAGCTCTTGGTTTACTGTATGCTTTCGAAGAATCAGCCGACTGTGCTCTGCTTTGCTCTTTTTTGGGATGAGTCAAACTTGTACCTTTCTGTATTCAAGTAAGTACTCCCACAATGGGGGGGGGCAGCAAGGGATCTATCGGCAAAATTTAATAGGAAACTGATTTCGCGTAAAACTGCGCGTGGCCAGTTCTTACTCAAATACAAGACTGAGGATGCGTAATTTTACATGAAATCGATTTCCCATTAAAACTGTGTTGATCGCTCCCTAGCTTGCCCCCATTGTGGAAGTACTCACTTCAATATGGTTATTGCCAGGTAGATATATTCCGAAAGTTGCCAGCAATAAACCTTTGCTTGATTTGCAGGATCTGTTCCAGGAAGAACTGAAAAAGCACGACACCACGGTCGGGTACATCAGACAGAATCTGGCCGCGCAGCAGAACATCTTGAGCGGCGTGACAGAGGTGAACGTGCGCTACAGCAAGATCAAGAAAGTCGTCGATAACCACCGAGAAAAGTGCGTGCGTGCGTTCCGGCCCATAGCTTTGAAGCGCCGCGAGCGCATTTTCAAAAACCGGTGTTTTTGACAAAGCTGCAATTTTGTCGGTCAGTCTCTCTGTCCGGTTTCTGCTTGAACTTCGGTCCTTGTTTGGAACCTCGCGCAGGAGAGGCTGGCAAAGAAAGTGTGTGCAAAATGGTTCTGCGCCGAAAAAGGCGCGAATTCGCCTCTTTTTGGAGGGGGATTTTTGACCTTCTTTATTCCAAGCCGCTGCTTTGGACCATTTCATTATTCCAAACGCGTTTCGCCACCGCACCTTCGCCGTGCTACCGCTTGAATTAAAATTAAAGGTCATCTACTGATCACTGGTTTATTTTCACCTTGCTTTGGCAGGGTAGCCACGAAAAGCGACCAGCTGCTGTTGTCATGCACCGGTTACCAGGAAGCCATTAAGAAATGTCAGGACGCGACGAATTTCTTCAAAGAACTTCTCGGCCGAGTCAGCGAAGTCAACGAGGACTTCGTTGCACTTCATCAGAAGAACAAAAAGCTCAGGGCGGCTCTGATGGGAAAGTAGGTGGCACTTTGCTTTGATATATTAATACCTCGGAATGTGTCCAACAGGTAAAGCCGTTTTATTATTGAAATCCAACAGAGAACAGTCGGTTTGACTGCTCTGCTGCATCTTGAAACTGCCCAAATTTAAGGAGTTGGTCTGCGACTATGAAGAATGGGTAGTAAGTTTCCATACACTGAAAAAATAAATATTTCTGGTTCACTTCGGAAGTAACTGAGCTTGATCGTTCGGTGTATTTTGAGCGCGATAGATCTCCATCTACCGGTGCATCTCGAGCGTTATAGAATTCCACCTGGCAGTTTACCTTGCGCGTAATGTAGCTCCATATTTTTCACGAGATTTCTCCATTTTTTCATGAGATTTGTGTCATGCTTGAGTGGTTGGATGAGCGCGTTCGAAGTGCGTGGAATGACTGGCCTGGCCCCGTGCGCAGAAGGGCCTTCTAGATCTCATCATAGTTGGATCAATTAATATTTGCAAGCTGAATGTAGTTAATTACACAATTTTATGTAACTGCATTTGAAACTGCTTTGATTTGTGCTTGAAGAGCTAGTTTTGCTGCTATCGTTTATATTCACATGGAAAAGCACTCCTTAATGCAACTGATTTATCATTCGATGGCTACAAAATTTCGTAGCGGTACCAAATTCAAAGTCTTTCCACATTTCGTGCCTTGATATCGACACTAATGAAGTAATTAGAAAATGCATCACAATGTAGCACAACGTAAGTTTGTAAGTTTAGTTGCGATATGCAATTAATGCGTCCCTCTGAACTGATTGTACTAACAAGTGGAGCACGTGCGGTTTGTAGTTGGTTCAATGGCGTTGCGTGCATCTACACTCTGGTGCATGCCCGAACGCTGGCTTTTAAGTTGGGATAGCGACCAAACCGTGCGATAGATACATATAGGGCCATAAGAATGTGGTCTGACAGCAATAAACTGGGTGTTCGTTACGCGTAATCGGTATTGTAGCGGTTTGTAAGTACCGGGGCAAACTAGTGAAACGTACCGTCGCTACTCAAGTTCAGTAACTGGAACACAGCCATCTCCTGATCCAGCACGAACAATTTTGCTGACCGATCGTAAGGATTTTTAATGTGGTCCAAATATCGCCAGGGATAAGAGAAGTCAATCTGAAAACTTGTTTGGAAAATATTAACAAAGAAGGAAGTCTCGGGATATGCAGGGCTATGAAGACGTACTGCAACTAGACCTCAAAATGTTGTTTTAATCGGTTATACTTTCTTGTTCTCGCGTTTTTACGCGATTCTGAAACTGTTTCTTTTCGCTGAGGCATGTCGGTCGTTTGTATCGTAAAAGCATCAAAACCCGTTGAAATAGTATTCACTAGTCCAGGGGTTCCCAAAGTATGGGTCGCGACCCCAACATGGGTCGCAAAGGGTCAAAAAATGGGTCGCGCCGAGGCAGTCTAAACCTGGGTTGTATATTTTCACTGTTACCACTGCTTGTCTTTGTCTGTAGTGTAAGTACTTGAGAAAAGAGTAGATTTCTGACAGTGAAAACGAACTTAGCAACGTCCTGCTAAAAATGACCATACAATGATTATTTTTTCTTATGTTGTTTGAGGCTTGGGTCCCGAGGCGTTCAGCAAATTCAGATTTGGGTTGCGCTCAAAAAATTTTGGGAACCGCTGCACTAGCCTACCTTTTCAGACATTATGACCGAATTGGCATAATTTTTTTCGGCCATTTAAAAAAATTGGTCTATGACCGCAAAAATCCCAGTCCTACGACACGCGTGAAGTCATAACCGGCCTTGTTACTGAAACTTGACGATATACTCGGCAGCGAAGGAATACAGTAGATGATGTTGTTTGTGGTCGCATGCACAGTTCGTGTAATTGTGCAACTTCGTGTAGTACGCTCTGTCCCACGTGTTGTTTCTTCATGGTAACAGGCAGTTTTCAGCAAGTTTTGCTTCAATTTTAGTCAATTTAATCATTGATTGTATTTTTTTGTTGCGTAATGTTTTGCTCAGCGCTATCCCCCGATGCATTTTTGTACAAAGACAAACGATGATGCGTTTTTGGTAAAATAGATCTTGTTTTAAATTACATCATAAGGTTATCCTGATACTGGGTGGTTTCGTCACGAAGACTTCATAAACTTTTGAAAGAACATTCGGAAAACAAACTTGGAAAGCTCTTGTCACCAGGGCCAGCAATCCTTTTTTTCTGGCCCGGTGATTGCTTACTGCTGAAATGCTCCAGGAGCTTTCCAAAAAAACTCCAAGATTTTTTTTGTCCTGCCGTTGACTTGCGCTTAAAAGATGATAAATCGCTCACCTTTGTCACTTGCGTGTGTAACTCGTGTATGTCACTTGTCACAAGCTCGTGTGTAACTTGTCACAGGCTCATGTGTCACTCGTGTATCGCTTGTCACAGGCTCGTGTGTCACTCGTGTATCACTTGTCACAAGCTCGTGTGTCACTCATGTGTCACTTGTCACAAGCTTGTGTGTCACTTGTCACAAGCTCGTGTGTCACTTGTCACAAGCTTGTGTGTCACTAACGTGCAGGTGGAAAGCGAAGCAAGCGCCCCCGCGTCCGAGCGCTCCTAAACCGAAAGCGACACCAGCGCCTGCGGCGCCGGGCGCCGCTGGCCTTCTTTCCGCCCAGCAGCTGCAGGAAATGGCTGGCGACATGGACGAGTTCAACGACCCGGAGTTCCTGGCGTACTTGCGCATGACAGGTACAAACTGCAGTCATCGTCTGTTGCGCATGACTGGTCAAGCGAGTTTCCTGCTGCTTTTGAACGTGCGCCGTCCAGTTTCGGTTAGCGCAATATGAAGCTCGAACTTTACGTTTAGAAAAGTCCAGTGCGTTTTTCTGACAACCAGTAGATTTGTTTGTTTTGTTACCGAGCAACAGTTCCGTCACGCGCGATATATTCCTCGCATGGCGTGCTTGTAACTTCTGCTCCAGCCATTGTTGTCATCGTTTAATATTGTTTTTTCCCAATGTGGCACCATCCAGCTATTCTTTTGCCGATTTGAGAAGTGTTTGAAAAACCCACGGGGGTTTTGCGTTGTTGGCCCTTCGTAAAATCTGTGAGCTAAGCGACCATTTCTTGATCAAAGAAACGCATTCTCTGAAGAAATAACAACCGTTTTTGTTTTAGCCCTGCAACGAAATAGATTTAATTCCTTTCGCTTCTCATGATCATTCCCAGATTTGGTGCGTGGTATAAATTCTGCAACAAAACTTAGTGCGCATCTAATAGCGCCTGCGATCCGTTAATGCTCCCGGTAAGTTGAGCATTCACGTCTGTTCCAGGCGCACTCACCGGCGCAACAGTCCCAAGCAGCAATCCCCCTTCCACGGGCGCCCCTCCGGGAATCCCCTCGACCGCGCCATCAAT
>JGI24158J21664_10013603_pt1 | contig 10726 bp, 5 predicted proteins | sample Ectturendosymbi3_FD_21664 | JGI IMG/M metagenome (IMG submission 21664)
TTGCAAAAAACTCTTATATTTGGCGCTTATTTGTTTTGAACTACGTCTTTCATTCCGTACCGCTCATGAGCTGCATTGCGAAACACCTTTTATATTTGGTGGTTTGTGTTCACTCACTTCTTTCGTTTGCCACTTGTGATGTGGTGCTATAAAAAACGTCCTATGTTTGGCGCTTGTTTTGCAATACCTCTTTTATTTGTCACTTTCCATGTGCTGACTTGCAAAATATCTCTTATATTTTGCGCATGTGTTGATCTGCATCATTTATTTCGCACTTTGTAAGTGTGCTGCAATACCACGTAAATGTTTCACTTTTTATCTTTGTTGTGGATATTGTGGTTAGTGCTGTGCGCTGTGTCCATTCGTCCTCAATATTTACGTTGCATGCTTGCACCAGATTTGGGACAGGATCCGGACTACCGGAGTCGACTCATGCAGGCTTCTGCGGTTTTTGTTCTGACCCGGATAAGGAGTCAAAAATTTGTGAAAAACCGGACCCGGATCCGGAGTCACTTTTCAATTTCGGCATTGGCAGGAGTCTGTGTGGTCATTTCTCAGGTAAGAACATGGGTAAATTACGGTTGGAATGATGATTGTAGGCGGAGTCTGAACTGGAGTCGGATTCTCAAATTTGAAGAATAGCCGGACCCAGATCCAAAAATTTTGAAACAGGAGCGGAATCGGTGTCTGAAAAAGTAACTCCGACCAACTCTGGGTTGAACTACTATTTTTTTCCACCTTCTGCTCTCTGGCACCCCTGCTGTTAGGTACCTCTGTTATTTGGCACCTCTGTTATGTGGCACCTCTGTTATTTGGCGGCGGTGAGGACGAACCCGTGTCCCCATCCCTGCTCTGGTCTATGGCATATTCTGTCTGGTGATTTGGTGCAGTTGGTCCATGTGAATTTTTTGGAATTGTGACATATCTGCCATGCCAAATGCTTGTGTACCAGATTCGATGTAATTAAAACTGGCATGATGCATACTTGTGTTGTATTTTCACAACCTGCATTTTATTGTTCCAGATATTTCCAGGTATTTTTTATTAAGCATTCTCTATAAGAGCAGATGGTTATGGTAGTTTTTGGGATAATTAACCATTTATTTACAGCAAGAATAATTCTAGGCTTGGTTCCATAGCAACACTGCATTTTTGTCATTACTCATTCAGATATTTAAAAAATGACAGGTTTCGGCATTTTTTGGTTTGTTTGGCATTTTTTGTCCATCAGGACCTAGTAACCTTGAACAGGCTTAAGATGAAGACCTGCAGCTTCCATGACCAACACAAGACGTTTGAGTCTGAGACTCACAAAATGGGTCTACACATCTGAAGACTGAGACTACACCTTGAGATTTTGTCACTGGTAAAGACATCACTCTTGGAGTACATGTGCAAACTATAGCTTTACTGTATTCCATAGAGTAAGGTGACACTACTTTCACTGTGAAAAAAACACAAATTTAGACCCAATGGTTTCTTGTAGTATATCATTGCCTGTACAAGCTGATTGCCAATTTGTGTTTCAACTTAGATTGATGGTTGTATTTGCTTTCCTTCAAAGTATGACTATTAACTTGCCAATATATAAATAACCTTTTCATCATACAGTGAAAAAGCACACAACACTAGTGATATTGTTGACAATTTCAAATGACCCCTTGCCTAAAAGGTTGATCAACATTCCATTTATTAAACCATAAGTGTTTGGTCAGAATATTGTTTTGTTGGGTTAACATTGGCCTATTGCAGTTAGCAGAGATGTAGAATCAACTATTGTATTTTTTCCTACATATTGATGATATTCAAAATAAATATTTGGTTTGTAAAAACTGAAGTGCCAAATATGTTTCTTGCAGCTCGCCATAGTATTGACATTAATCAGAGATTAGAGGTATAATTAACTGCTTTTTCGTGTTTGATTACATCATCATTTGACAATTGATGAATGAATTATTTATAAAAATATTATATCAAGTGTTGTTAATAATTGTGTGCTTTGTGGGAATCCTCTGAGATACTACTAGTGTCGTTAGCTACCTAATAAATGCCTTATCTCTATACTTTGTTTGAGTAGCTTTTTTGAACCAGGATCCCAAAAAGATGATTGTTTATTTATAGTACTAATAAATTTTTTGATCTTAGATAATAACAACCAATATTTCCACCACTGATGTTCTAAGATTTCAGATTTTAGATTTATTAAGAAGTGTATCTGTTTTTTTTCTGTCAAATATTTCTCAGATGCCATGGAAAGCAATGGCAAAAAAGTGGCATACTTTTATGATATGGATGTCTCTCGCTTTCATTATGGACCTGGTCATCCTATGAAACCTCACCGTTTAGCATTGACACATACATTGGTATTGCATTATGGTTTGCACAATAAACTACGGATGTATAAGCCATATAGAGCAACAAGTCATGATATGTGCAGATTTCACTCAGAAGATTACATCAACTTTCTTGAAAGAGTTACTCCAATGAATATAGCTGGATTCACCAAGAATTTTCAAGTGTTTAATGTTGGAGATGACTGTCCTGTTTTCAGTGGGTTGTATGACTTTTGTTCAATGTATACTGGGGCTTCACTCCAAGCTGCTACAATGCTGAATAATGACAAGTGTGATATTGCAATAAACTGGTCTGGAGGTTTACATCATGCAAAGAAGTTTGAAGCGTCAGGTTTTTGTTATGTCAATGACATTGTTATTGCAATTTTGGAACTTCTCAAGTATCATCCTAGGGTTCTTTACCTTGACATTGATGTTCATCATGGTGATGGTGTTCAAGAAGCATTTTATCTCACTGATCGTGTCATGACAGTGTCTTTTCATAAGTATGGTAACTACTTCTTTCCTGGCACAGGTGATATGTATGAGCTTGGTGCTGAAAGTGGTCGATACTACTCAATCAACGTCCCTCTAAAAGATGGAATAAATGATGAAACTTATCACCAGCTCTTTAAACCAATCATGCAAGCAGTTATGGATTCATACCAACCAACTTGCATTGTGATGCAGTGTGGTGCGGACTCTTTGGGTTGTGATAGATTAGGTTGCTTTAATTTAACCATAGAAGGTCATGGAGAATGTGTGAAGTTCATGAAAAAATTTGGAGTACCACTTATGTTTCTTGGAGGAGGTGGTTATACTGTTCGAAATGTGGCTCGTTGTTGGACATATGAAACATCAATTATTGTGGGTCAAGATATATCTGAAGATCTTCCTTACAATGAATACTTCGAATACTTTGGACCAGACTATAGTTTAAAGCCTGATACAAGCAGAGGGATTGAAAATCAAAACACAAAACAATACCTGGACCAATTGCGACAAATGGTATTAGATAATTTAAAAATGATTGATCATTCTCCTAGTGTCCAAATGCATGAAGTTCCACCTGATTTGTTGTCATTTGACAATTATGAAGAATTTAATAACCCTGACACAAGAGAAACACAAGAGGAAAAAGAGCAACGAATTGAACCAGCCAACGAATTCTATGATGGTGACAAGGATAATGACAAAGAAAGTGATGTCAGCATTTGACTTTGCCATGGTCACACTTTCAAGTTCACCTAAAAATATTTTTTGAAAGCAGAAAACATAAACCACATGTTGTAAAAAGTTTTGGTGCACCAGTAATCAAGTCATGATTTTCGTGTTACTAATTAATACCTTTGCAGCCGGTTTGGTTTCAGCCAAAATCAAGCAGTTTTCATGTGTCTCTGTGACAGCATAACTCATCCGCCGATTGCGCTAAAGAGCTGTTCAAACCATCAAAAGACTAAGAAAATCTTCAAGTCTACACTGAAAAAAATTGGGGTTTCTGATTTTTTGTGAGTGAGATCATAAATGGAGCAGTTTTACACCTTTTTGGCCCACTTCATCTGGCTCTGGGCCTAAACTGCTAGATAGTAGTATTTCATTAAAGTTTTTTGGGAACTAGGCTAAAATCTGAGTGTTTTGAGAAGTTGGATGACTTGCTAAGGTTTCAGGTTCAAAAGTTATGACCTGAAAACAACAAAATAATTAATCCACTAATTAGATAATTAATTGATTTGTTGTTTTTAGATCATTACTTTTGAACTAGAAGCGCTAAAAAGTCAATCAAAGGCTCAAAAGACTTGGATTCTACTGTAGTTTTCAATGAAAACTTCAGCGAAATACTTCTGTATAGTGGTTGGGCCCTAGGCCAAGCAACATGAGCCAAAATGGATAAAAACCTACATCATTTATGACATCATTCACAAAAAACCGCAAATCCAAAACCAAAAAATTTTTTTACATTGCAGACTTAAAGACTTGCCGAGTTTTTTAAGGGTTTGAACAGCTCTAGCATAATCGATGGAGGAGTTATGCCATCGCTAAGACACATGAAAACTACTTGATTTTAGGCTGATTTTCAGGTACAGTATATTCATACGCTAGCAGCGAACGTTTCAAGAACAAGTTCCCTTTACCAGTTTACCATCATGATAGATAGTAGTAATGCTTGTTATTAGTTAACACCTTTGCTGCTGGGACAGTTTGCATTAAAACTTGGTTTCTGGCGTCTCTCAGCAATTCAATAACTCGCTAGCCAATTGAGTTAGAGAGCTGTTCAAACCCTTCAAAGACTTGGCAAGTCTGCAATGAAAAAAATTTTTAGGTTTTGGGTTTCGGGTTTTTTGTGGGTGACATCATAAGTGGGGTAGGTTTTTGGCCATTTTGTCTCAGGTTACCTGGCCCTGGATCCCAACCACTAGATGGAGTTTTTTGACTCAATTTTTTTGGAAACTAGGCTAAAATCTGAGTCTTTTGAGCATTTGATTGGCTTTTCTGGTTCAAAAGCAATTGCTAAAAGACAAAATGATCAATCTCCTGATTAGATAATTAATTAATTTGTTATTTTTAGGCCATAATTTTTGTGATCAGAAATGCTAAAAAGCCGCTCAAAGACTTGGATTCTNGCCTAGTTTCCAATAAAATCTGTAGTCAAAAATTCCATCTAGTGGTTGGGGCCCATGGCCAAGTAACCTGAGCCAAAATGGCCGAAAACCGACCTTACTTATGATGTCACCGACGAAAACCCAAAACCTAAATTTTTTTCATTGCAAACTAGAAGGCTTGCCGCATCTTTTGAGTGTTTGAACAACTTCTTAGCACAATCACTTGGCGAGTTATGGAGTTGCAAAATGGCTTGAGAATAGCAAGCTAATGCAGGAGCTCAAAGTACGATATATTCAGATACCAACAGTGAACATGTTGAAGTTGTTATCATGAAAATAAAATTTTTTTGTTTATCCCCTAGAGTTCTGTGGAGAGTTAGGTGTAGGAAAACAACATTTTACAATTTTGAAAAATAAACAAAACTAAGTAGCACAAAGACCATGCACTGGACTTGCAATGAACTCAGCCCTTAGCCACAGGGGCATTCGGTGGCAATGGTCCCTCAATTTTTTTTGTGCCCACAACTTTTGTTGTGCTCAAAAAAGTTTTTACTAAATGCATAATAAAAAATAATCTTGTATCCCTAAAAATGTATTTTGCCCCCCAAATCTTAAGACCTAGCTATGGGCCTGTTTGAATTTGCACCATGCAGCAAAGTTGATGCAAGTTTTTATAAAATAAGTTTTTTTCATGAACCTTGCATTATAGGATATTGTCAGATTCATTTTTTATTTGTACCATTTGCAATAAGAAACACAACATTACTTTCCTGAATTTACAGTTGTAAACAGTAAGCAGTAATACACTTACATCCTCAGAACCAAGATTTGTGAGATTGCTCATATATGTTCAAGTTGTGTTTGCTTGTTGTGAATAGTAGTTTTTTTCTATAGGATTCGTTTGGATTTGGTTGAGATAAATATAAACTAATGATCATTACAGTAATTTCTGGTTGTGTAATGCAAGGGAAAAAGTTTGATTGCGACAGGCGAAATTGATGTGTTGGTTACTTTACATTAAACTACAGATAAAATCTGTTAATTGCATATCTATTTGTCAAACATCTTATGTGATTGTCCGATATGTGCTTTTGAGCAATGTGCTCTACAAAAATGTTTATTGTGAACAGATACTGCAGTTGGGATGTGATGCAAATCATGTGTATCAGTTATTTGTGGTGCAAAGCACATTATCATTGTATGAAAGGACACTGCAGCTATGACTGTTTTGATGTTTTCAATTCTGTTTCAGCTTAAAACAATTCATTACACAACACAGTGCATTACCAGCAATTAAATACTATAGTTGGTGTTTGGTAGATTCCCTTTTTCTCTTTTTGTAACAAAATGAATGGTCAAGTGCATCAAAGAGGTTTTAACAACACAAACGCATGAAACAGTGGTGTTTAGTTAATTGTTTTGCACCATGATCAACTTAAATGTTGCCATGTGTTACTATGTTATGAAAACGGCTTTCATGAAATTTGTTATTTATTTGTAATATCTGAACCGTGTGGTTTAAATCAGGCTTAGCGTGTTACTATTACCTTAAGGACATTTGCATGAATTTTATCAATAATTGTTTGAGGTTATTAACACATTGGCTGCTAGGGTACGACTATATTGTTCTTTGAAATCGCCTAAAATCAAGCAGTTTTCATGTGTCTTAGCAATGGCAAAACTCCAACTCCTCGGCCAATTACGCTAAAGAGCTGTTCAAACCCTTAAGACTCTGCAAGTGTTTGAATCTGCAATGAAAAAAAATTTTTTGGTTTTGGTTTTCAGTGTTTTTGTGAGTGACATAAGTGAGGTGGGTTTTTGGCCATTTTGGCCCACTTCATCTGGCCCTAGGCCCAAACTCCTAGATGGTAGTGTTTTGCTCAAATTTTCTCTAGCGTAATCAGCGGAGGAGCTGTGGACTGTGCAAATGCTGTGATGGCAAAGACATGTGCAAATGCCATGATTTACATGTGAACAGCTTGATTTAGACTGGCTGCGAAGGTGTGAAATTAATTACTGAATGGAATTTCGATGAATGTCAACTTGATAGCAAAATCAAAATGTAACTCGTGTAGCAGATGCTTAGGTGTTCATGTTTACATTGTCTTTTTTTATTAAGCTGATATTTACTTGATATTTTGTGACTTTTTCATTTAAGGCGGTATTATGCCTTTTCTATTGCAGGTGCATAGGTGAAAGACATTCAGTAAAACCATCAGTATAGCATATTTGATCTGATGAACTCTTTGTTGGTCTGTCAAATGAGATGCTTGTGTTTTGAAAGTACCCTTTAATTAAGAAGTTGCTATTGCAGTTTTAACAAAATTATGTTTAAGGAGTTTTTTTTAAGGAAAATGTTAGGTACTTGGTATGGACCTGTAGGGACCTGATGCCTCTGATTCTAGGGACCCGAATTGGGTCCCTACAACACCTTAAAAATACTCTGGTTTAAGCATTAAATATTAGTAAAACTTGTAAGCTTTACAAAATCAAATGAGATACAGTGACACAGCAACCATTGAATCAAATGAAATTGTATTGTATAATTTAATAAACAAAGTTTTCATCATCAGTGAAGGTTCATTATTTGAAATGTGCAATGTGATTTCATTCAAGTTTTAAAGTGTTGTTGAAATATATCTGAACACAACAAGTGAACAGATTTTCTTGTCTGCATTAATTCAGGAATTTGTTAAGTCATATGTTTAACACTTTCGGTTCCGGGTGGATGCCCTGCAGCGATATCCACGGATACGGGGTGGTTTATCTTTAACCGTAGGACTACCATAGCGGTCAATTGACCCTTTTGTGATTTTCTTTTCAAATTTTAAGAAAAAGGTTTGCAGCTAGGAACCTCAAATGTTTTGACTTTTATTATTTTTGTGTCTTGAGCAAACTACCAAGTCGACAACATATATATTTTCAAAACCAGTGTTTCACAATGGAAAAACGATTAATTACCACACGGGTCAATTGACCCCTAAGCTGAGAATGTTGAGCTATCCAATTACATTTCGAAACAACATTTGCACACAGGGCCAGAACACGTTCCACACACATACTTTGAACAGTTGCAACGTTTCATTCTTGTTTTGTTTGACTGGCTTATTCGGAATTTGGTTCTTTTTATGGAGTGACATGCCTCAGCAGCTCCTTGAATGCGTTTCAAATGCTATACACGGGGTCTCTACATGCCTTACAGTTTCTCTCTGGTGAGCACAGCTTTTCTGTCAGTTTGATAATAAAATCTACTTGAGCAAACTAGAGCAGACCTTTGACCAAACAATATCACAAAAACGGCAAACCTGCATTTGAGATAAACAGATATAGGATGCCTGTGAAAAACAGGTACAAGGCCACTATCGAGCGCTCATCTACGAGAGATTCCGCATACTTGCATACTACGTCTTGTGGAAAGTTGCTGGATGTCTTCGACAAGCCTCTTGAACAAAGTGATCCACAAACATGAATTCTTGCTTCATGTATTTCATGGTAACCTCCTTGTCTTCACGTACTTTTTGGGTGTTCACAAGCTAAATGACAGTAAGTACTCCGCAATGGGGGACCTGTGGCACATGGGGCGCAAAATCTTTTGTCCCCCAGAATGTTTTGTGGTATCAATATAGTTGTATAAATTTCACTGCCAAGATTTTGCCAAGGAATTTTTTAAGTCTATTGATGTAAGGTGCCGTATGTTTGGCAAAATTTGAATACTATCCTGATGTACATGACAAACAATGGTATGATTTAGGCGTATTTTTGGGTCATTGTGCCAGTCAGTGGAATCCCAGAGACATATTTGTTAATTGGAATTGCATTATGTTGCTGCCAATNATTTGAATCTCAGAGATACATGTTCACAAATTCTACTTTTTAATGTAATTTTTGTTTTTTGAAAAATAATTGAAGTGTCTTCTTCTTTTTATCTACTTTTTCAAGAACACTTCAAGTGCTACTACTAAAATTTTGTGTAGCCTACTTGGTAAAGACGCAAATCAAATTCCTAGTTATCATTGTTAGGTACTAGCACGGCACTCCCTGCAACTGCCATAACACCAGGGACGTACCCAGTAGGTCAGTGGGGTCAAAATATACCATCTCCATAATTTGCCAATTTTTCAGAAAGGTTGTACTACGGTTGAGTGAACATGGTGACGTCATCCAAATGCAACCAAGAGTATTATATTTGTATGATATGCACACTAACATGCATACCATGCAACGTTTGTTCCCCATAAGGTTTCTAGCAAACTTGGCCCCTGCCGCAGCATAGAGTTTGAGCAGTTTGCATCCACAATTTCACCAGGTGGTGAAATCAAACAAGAGCATTGCCACTGCGCATGCGCAAAACGAGCAGTGAACTCATTGTGACGTCACCACAGACAAAAGTCACACTTCAAAATTCATTTATAGGAAAGAGATGTGATAGCTAGTGTGCTGTGGGCAAAAAACCCACTCATATTCAATGCACGGGTCAACTGACCCCATTGGTAATTCTTGAAGAAAAAAATTTCAGTAGTCCTAGGGTTAAGGACCGCAAGAGCCACTGTTTTGGCAGAGCTCTGCAACGCTATTACTCACCAGCCGATGGTGCTAGGGAGCTGTTCAAACCCTCTACGGATTCAGCAAGTCTTTTAATTCTAACTGAAATTTTTTTTTCATTTTGGGTTTAGGGTTTTCTTTGGATGATGTCATAATGAGGGCATGTTTCATCTTTGTGGCCAAGTTTACCTGACCCTGGGCGCCAACCCAACAGGCCTTTTTTGGAATCTAGGCTTCCATCCAAATCTTTAGAGCCCTTTATTGGCTTGATAGCATATCTGGAGCTAAAATTATGGGTCAAAAACAAAAAATTGGAAGAAATTCTACCCCCACAAAATGCTAACCTGGGGTCTATTCCACCACAGGCCATTATTCGCCAGCCGATTGAGCTAGAGAGTTGTTCAAACGCTTTAAAGATGGGGAAAGTCTTGTAGTTTTCAATGAAAAGAAATTATTTGGATGTCATCTTTTTATTGATGTTTGCATAATGGGAGTATGTTTATGCATATTTTGTTTACATTAGGATGACATCATCGGGTCCTGGACGCCAACGCCAAGAGCCATTTTCTTGAGTCTAGTTTATATTGGAAAGAAGGGAACAATATGAGTCTTTAGACAGTTTGATGGACTTTCTAGCATTTCTGGTTCCAAAATTATGGCCAAAATACTGCAAATCAATTAGTGAAATCCCTGGTAATCCGCTAGGAAATTCCTGAAATATTTGGGATTTTTTGGCCACAACTTTGGACCAGAAATGCTAGAAAGTTGATCAAGGGCTCTTAACACTTTGGCGTCTGGCTGCTTTTGGGGATTTTCGGAAAAAAAAACGCCTAAACGCACGTGGCTTTGTGCAGGAATTTCTCCAGTCCAGTATGCTCTACAGACCTGGTAAAAATCTCAAAAGACGCGGCAAGTCTTCTAGTCTGCACTTGAAAAAAATTTTTTTGCTTGGGTGGTGCGGTTTTGTTATAAGTGACATCATAAGTGGAAGACTTTTAGGCCACCTTTGCCCACTTTGCCTGGCCCTGGGCGCCAATCGTTAGGTTGTAGTATTTCGCTGAAGTTTTTACTGGAAACTAGGCTACAATCTGAGTCTTTTGATACTTTGGATGACCTGCTGGGGTTTCGGGCTCAAAAGTTATGATGAAAGTTTGTAACAATATTTGACTAATTAGATAATTAATTTGTTTATTTTAGATCATAACTTTTGAACCAGAAACGCTAGAAAGTCGATCAAAGGCTCAAAAGACT
>JGI24158J21664_10013606_pt1 | contig 10725 bp, 9 predicted proteins | sample Ectturendosymbi3_FD_21664 | JGI IMG/M metagenome (IMG submission 21664)
CAATGAATGAATAGGCCTGCTGACCAGTTTTCAACGTTTCTATGCGCAAGTGAACTTCAGTGTGTTTCTTTGTGAGAGGGGATCGTTCAGCACGAAACGCGCAGCTATGCCTCCTAACTGGTTTGTAAACAAGAAAGAAACAGATTTGCCACACCAGCTTGCGCACGAAAAATGCACTATGCTTTCGCAACTTCATTATACAGTAGGCAGTGCGTTTGTTTATAAACAACCTTTCTTGCAACCAGCCTATGCCGACAATACTAAGTTTCTTTCAACCAGCCTATGCCGACAATACTAAGCGGATTTTCTCTGATTCTAGGGACCCGATGATAATTTTCTATGATTCTAGGGATCCAATTTTCAATTCTAGGGACTCGAATCGGCTCCCTAAAACACTTAAAAAAACTGTTTGTACAGTTGTTTTTTTTAAGGAAAGTGTTAGGTACCCGGTATGGATCTGCAGGGACCCGATTTATCTGATTCTAGGGACCCGATTTTCTCAGATTTTAGGAACCCGATGATAATTTTCTCTGATTCTAGGGACCCGATTTGAAATTCTAGGGACCCGAATCGCGTCCCTAAAACGCCTTAAGGAACCCTGCCCTGTTTATATAATATTTATTTCCAAATATTTTAAAATGAAAAGGTTCTACTAATAATTCAGTGGAGTTTTGTTAATTCACTCAGCTTTTTTGTCATACGAAATTTTATTAGGTGTACATGTTTTTCTGTCGAAATGCTGAAGGGGCACTTGGTCAGAGAAAGGTTGGGAACCCCTGGTCTATAACGACAGTTCGTCTATAAAGACGCTTTTTCTTCGGTCCCATGAAGTGACGCTGCAGGGCAATTCTACTGCATTTCTTTCAATGATGCAGCAATTACCGCACATCTCCTTTGCATGGATTTATAGGTCAATGCCAGTTTTTGCACTTCGGTCACAGCATTGGCTTCTCCTTGAATTTCTGCTATCTACAAATAGACTTTTATGACGCTTTCTGACAGGGTTGCTTGCGGACATAAAGCATGAACTACTTTTAGCGATGATAGTATAAGACGTTGATTAGAGGGTGCCATCATCAATTCCTGGAAGTGTCGCTGCTGTTCAACAAATTGACGTGTTTGTCGATTGAAGAATGAAGCCAACTAGTTTATGTGCTCTGGATGTTTAGCGTCACTGTGCTTTTCCATTTTGCTCTTTATCGTAGATAGTCCAACGATAAATTTTCACAAAGGCGACGCAATCGAACTAATCAGCAAATTGTAAGCACGCGAATTGTAGTCTCAGACACAAACTGTGACCACAAAGCTGGCCTCACACGAAAACTGAAAAACAAACCCGACGCAAATTACTGAACGACGAACTTCCAGCAATGCGGTGACGAGTCAGCAATCATAGCGGGTCGTGCGACACGTAGGTAATATTTTTGCACAGAAAATCTAGAGCTTTCGATTCTTGACGAGACGCAGAGAGAATCTCTGTAACTCAGTTTCTCAGAAATGTACAAAAACAAGAGAAAACCAGGCTTCAAGCCTTTCAAGCCAGGCTTGAAAACCTGGCTAACCGAGAGAAATACAATATACTCGCCAAAAAATGTTGTCTTTTGATATGTCTCAGGCGCGTTACTTTCTTAGCGTCTGTGATACTGATACATGGCTAGCTCAGGGTTGCCAGATTAGCATTTTTAGGGCAAATTTCAGAAATTTGGTTTCGTTTCAAGTTGGTTGGCCTAAACATTTTTAGTTGGCCTTTTGACCATTTTTTGGCCTCATCTCAAATTGGCTGGCTTTAAAAAATGTGTTTGGCCGTTTGGTTCTTTTTTGGCCTTGGTTACGCTGAAATACAGTAGGTGCTTACGAAGGAAAATGTTGCTTCCATTTTTTCGGCAACACATTTACGAAATGTGATACATGCTATATCAGACGCCCGCATTCTGATATTAATAATATTTGAGGTAAGCTAAATTCGAGATTAAGTTTTTGTGTAATCAATGGACATGTGTNCNCTCACTGCGCTGTGTAGTGTCNATTGTGTTCTAAGTACAAAACAGACTCAGCGCTTGCTGATAGGTCTGCGCCTCCGCGACAGAAGTGCGATAATTACGTCGAAGTAGAAAGGTTTTTATGATTCTGATCGTAAGTACAGGAGTGAATCGGAGAGAGACTTCCGCGCAGAAAGCTGCCAATGGATCAGTATGCAAACTGTGGCACCATTTTACTCAAATAATGCAATTTTATAAACCATGAAAAGTCAGGGAAGATCAGTGCTCCAGTACAATGCCAAACAATAGTTAATCTTAGTTTCGATGGAGCTTTTTCATATTCTTGTAATTTAGATTTTTTTTAAAAGCAATGGCAATACCGCAAATAAAGTTTGGCTTTTTTCTGGCCTTTAAACATTCGGTTTGACCTTTTTCAGGTCTCTTTTTAGCATTATTTGGCTTTTTATTGAGATTTTCATCTGGCAACCGGGGCTGGCTCTGGCGATTCTTATCTTCGCTGTGTTTGTCGTTTGTACCCGTGGTTTTCTCATTCACACCAGTGCGTGACGTCTCACAGGTTGAAAAGCATTCGAGCAGTGAAACTCTAGGAGGCATTGATAAAACTGTAAAGTGCGAGTTTGGGCTATGCGTCTTTGTTCACTTTATTAAAGTACAATTGCCAACCTCCTGCAACAATAACTTCCATATGGCAGACGATCTTTTTGATATTGGTTGGTTGCATGAAGATTAGCATTGGTGTTTTTAAAACTTCATCATATTTTTTGCGATATGGTCTGCTTGGTGGCTGGTTTCAATTCCCTTATAGAATCGCTCACGCCACAGGATCGAAAAACTCCCCTTGGCCTTCCCCATGTTTCACCTTTGACAAATTCCCTATTGTGGGTGATAAGGGACTTTTACTTTGCAGTGCATTCATTCTTGCTGCAAACAACAAAAAGGCTGAAAAAATTGTTTAACTTTTGCAGTGAAACTTAGTGGCAAATCGAATTTAACGCATCACAACATAAAATGTTTGTGACTTAATGTACTTCATATTTGTTAACCTGAAGTAATGTAAACTTAAAGGCGACGAAAGGAAACAGCTTCCACGCACTTGATTGATGCAAAGTCACTGTGCTGCAATTGCAAAGTTTGAACTTACACACTGTGTGGAGTTTGTTTCGTGCTTAATTTTTGACGGAGACCGCACATTATTCTTGACGTTTCAATCAAGTAGACAAAAAAAGTGATGTCCTTTTTATGTTTCTCCGACGAAATGGCCCTGTCTTGCTGACTAACTCGAAGGCGGAAATCTTTTAATGGTAACAATTAGGCAAAAGCGTTTATATAAGAGCATCATTTTTGTATTGCTCATCAATGGAAGAAATTGGTGAAGTGGTTGTGAACTTCTAAGTACCTGCGATGCTTTGTCACAAATGCGAAAAACGTTGTTGGAAATCAGTAAAAGTAGAAAAACAGTTGCGCTGCTTTCGTCGCATAAAGCAAGGCCTCCTCTTTCCTGGGAAGCCTTGCGTGAAGCCGTAAAAGACAAAAGGTTCGACGCGACGTTTAACAAAAGGACAGGGCTGGCATGTAAGTTTGATAAGGAATGCGACGATAGTATAGTTTCCCTGGTTCGGTTTGGTTTTAAAGGTAAAGAACCTGGCTTGATAATATCAGCAGAGAAGGGAGTTGCTGCAACAGTCGTGAGTTGCTGCAACAATTCTTGACATGATATTTGCACAAAAATTGCACTTTCTGCACAAAGGATTTGATTGTCTTCAAATTATCTTGCAAGCTTTTTGTTGCACCAAATATTCATATCTTACAAAATTACCGTTTTTTGAAAGCAGCATCATTCAAAGCCATCATCACCATCGTGTTCAACATACAAATTTACTCGTGAGTCTTTTCTGGATAAGTGCTTTCACTTGACAAATGATGAAATGCTCTGAACTGCTTGTGGAAACTGCAAATCAGTAACGCACAGCAATGCATTTCGGTATAATATCTCATTGGACTTGTGTGTGCAAAGTCAATAAAATCATAACGTTGAACTCCTATATGAGGACCGCTGTGAAGCATCACCAACATAGCTGAAACAGCGATACTGCAAGGCACTGTGGAATCGCGCTTATTTGGCAAAGCGATTGCGACACACTGTCTTGCGGTATCCCGAAGCACCCAAGGGGATTCCCCACATCAAGCGAACTTACTTTTCGTGGGAGATAACCTCCGGTGCTGCTTGAAGTAAAGAACCGTGGGAAAATTAGAGGGAAACGCGATAATATATTTTGCAGCAAAACATGAAGACCCATCAGTCCAGATTTCTCTCGCAATTGACGATTTCCATTTTCGAAGGCAAGCTGTATCGTCCATCGTTTGGTGGGTTTGCATTCTTATTGCTGCTGCACGTTGGAGTTTCACCTACATCATAACGTTATGAGGAAAGCAGGTGCTCCATGTCGTTTGTAAGCAGTAATAATTTAGCTTTGATACAGATACAGGTCAGGGAGCAAGCTTATGAAAAGGAACCAAATATTCAAATTTGAAAAATGTAAAAACAAATTCACATGGGGAATATCTTCTGATAAATGAGACTTAGAAATTATTTCCCACTTTGACGCTAGTGAAGAATCTGGCTTATTTGAAAGCTGGTTAGTCATTGACATGGTTTCAGACAACAGGATGCGATTATACTGGCAGCCGCCATCTCTGTGCTTTGCAATTACTTGAGATAGTAAAGCTAAAAATTTTGAAAAAATCCAAGTGTAGCTTGTTTGAAGCAAACATTCGACAACTCTTTTCGAAATAATCACAGAAATTATAGAAAAGTTCTGGATTTAATGAGTTTGAAATCACGTTTTGAGAAGGGGTTTAAATGCGCATACATGCAGAGTTTTTCTCATCAAACATCTTTGCCCTAAACACATACTTTTCAGTTGGATAGATTAAGTTTGTCAAATTTATACAGTTTTATGGTTAATTAAGGCTGTAAGTTTGAAATATGTCGGTCATAGAGGGGGAAAGAAACGAAAGCATCATGACGCCATCAGCTTTTACTCAAGAATTTCAAGAAAGTTCTTCGGAAGTTGACAGGCAAGAATTAATATTTGCATAAAGCTAAGCAAAGTATATTAAAATGTCTTTCAGAGGGAATTGCTTGATTGATATCATAGATTTGGTCACTTGAATTTAAAATTAAACTTTTTTCAGATGTTTTTGTTACGCTCGTTGCTGTTTGCATTGGACACTTTCTACGGCTTTAACACTTAGCTTTAATAATTTGAAATGAAACATCTGCATTACTGCTGTCCTTAACCATAATTGTTTCAAATTGAAGGCTCTTTGTGATTCCAAAGAAGCAGAACCCATAAAAATTATAATGTCATTAATCCGATATAAATCTCTTGAGAAACCCCTAAAACATCTTCCTTCTTACTTGAACAAAAGGGTTCAGTCTACTAAAATAGCAGATGCTAAATCTTTTTTTTAATGTAACGTACGATCTATCCTTGATCCTTTATTATTCCTTATTTATGTTAATGACATTGTGAAAGCCTTCAACCTACAGTCAATTCTGTTTTATATGCTGATAATTTCAATCTTCATATCTCAGTGAAAAAACATTGAATTATATAAAAACCAATTAACAATCAGTTTGAAAAAACTGATCACTGGCTTCGTGCTAACAAATTATGTATCAATTGTTCCAAAAGTAATTTCATACTCGTGAACAACCGCAAAAATAATAGTTTTTCAGTTTCTATTAATCACCAACCAACATCAAAATAAATTAGCTTTAAACATCTTGGCATTATACTTGATGATAAACTCAGTTGGAAGCCTCAAACTGAAAACCTAGTAATATAACTCTTCCAATTATGTGGAATGTTGTTCAAACCAAAACACTATACCTACATTTCAATGTTCAAATTTATTTGTTTGCTCTTTTTCATTCATACCGAACTTACTCATTACTGTGGAGGATCTAATAAAACTATTATACTTGCTTTAATTCGAGTGCAGAATAAAGCTGCAAGAACTCTTACATATGAACTAAAGCAACTATTCTGTATTCTAAGCACTGAGCTTTTAATATTCCAGACTTATTTTAATCGTCAGTTGCCAAATTCAAGTACACTTTTGATAACGGTGGACTACCTAAACACTTCGGTAACTGCTTTTCTGATATTGCATCACTCGACAAATATCAAACAGCGTTTGCTCTGTTGTAAAAATATTATTTACCCAGAATGAAAACAAATGTCTTTGGGTCAGCTTTAAACTATATTGGCCCCAAAATTTGGTCTGATATTCCTGAAAATTTGAAATCTCTCTTGTCTTTTTCATTTGGAAAACAACATAAAAACGTCCTGCTATAATGCCAATATTCTTGTTTGTTTTCGTTTCATATGCTTGATACTTTTCTGTAANAATNNTTTTAGTTCCCCTATTTTCCTTTAAAACTTTACCTCAGTGGTTGCTCAACCCATCCCCGCGATACATAGGCATGCTTTACCCCCCGCTGTTCTTTGTGCTTGGGTTGTTGCTTTGTTTACTTATTTTATCTAACGTTGATCGGATGCATTTTGTTACTTTTCTTTGCTTACATGTGAAACGTTTTCACTCAAAAATTCATTTATGCTTGCAACAGGATTGGCTGAGCGGTTGACCCTTATGGTCTTTCGCCAACCCTTCTTTGTGATTCAAATACTGTATGTTAGAACACATCAGCTTGCTGAACCTGAAGTTTTTGATGTTGGTTTATTTTCATCAGTATGCAGTTGATTTCTGCTCTTTGATGTTGTTCTTTTCCTCTTGCTGTATTTGTTCTATTTGGTGATTTGAGTTACAAAAATGCAAGAATAAACCATTGCCATTTTTATTCTGTGCTCATGTTTCAGTTTGAGGGTGACCTTTTCACAATCTTTAATCGTAGCAGCTAGTCTGCATTGAATTCAAATAATTTTGTATTTATAAAATGTCTTCAAAATGTCGTCCTTGGTGTGAACCTATTTATTCTCGGGATGTCCCCCGATACAAAAATCAGGTGTTTCAAGTCCGATCAACACGTTGCAATGTCCACACAAAGTGACACTTTCTGCTGAACAGTCTTGTTTGTGGGTTTTGGTCCACCGAGCCAAATCACCACCAATGTTCCTTTCTATTGTAAGAATCACTTTCTGGTCACAATAAGATTACTTCAGACATTTTTAATAAAGATTTCTTGGTCCCATGCACCCTAAAAGTCGTTACCCAGCCAAACTGCAGCTTTTTGGTGGAACTTGACGAAATCGAAATTTGTTTGAAGATTTTCTCCTTTAACTGTGTACAATTTTTTGCAAAGTTTGCAGTTTCGAAACAGATCGTTTTTTCTTGGATCATGACGTTTTAGGGAAAACTATTTTCAGATTCATTCGTTTATATATTCTACTTGTATATCCTGAAAAGAAAACAAATAAAAATAATTGGAATAAGAACTTTTGTCCAAAAATTGCAAGGTCGTTTCTCGTGTTACCCTGTAACGTTTGATAGATATTTTTAGAGAAAGACACAAGTTCCAGTGCCCGGATTCAGCTTTCTGTCAAGAACTCTCAGGAAACGTTGTGGAATCTGAAAAGTAAGAACTAAAGTATGGATGAAATGAAATTGTCTAGTCGTAGTTGGATATTGTGCAAAAACCCAAGTCCACTGGAAAAAATGCAGTCGGGTTGCAAAGAATGCGTTGTTTAGATCAGCATGATTTTGAAAATGGGAATTTCCACAACTTTTTTCTCAGGCTTTGTGTAGGTCAAGGCTGCCCAACCCGCGGGCCGCATGCTGCCCGCGAGGTTGTTTTAAGTGGCCCTCTATGCAATAAGTTCGTAAGCAGACTTTTCAAATTTTTAGTATTTTTTTATAGGCTCAAGTATATTTACCATCAAAACACACCAAAATTATACCTGTTGTTTCTGTTATGGACCTACCACCCAAAAACTTGTACAACAAACGCTTCGAAAATATGTCAGTTTTTTTAGATTTGGTTTGCATCCATTCAAGCCGGCAACACTGCGTGCAACTATAGGACTCATTATCACCTCGTGTTATCGCATGAAACTTATCAAAATCAAGAGATTTGTTACGTCACACTCCACACTCACTTATTGTTACGTCACAAAAAACGTTTGTGGCCCGCAATAAATTTCCTCATGTGAAAGTGGGCGCAGCACTAAAAAGGTTGGGCAGGCGTGGTGTAGGTTTTTGTGCGTTTCTGAACCGCTTGCCTTGAAATAAACTCGTACCATTGAAAAGTACATCAAAAAGTTAATTTTAATGTGATGGTCAGACACCACTTCTAGTTAATTAAACAAAATGTTGTGAAAATTATAGGAGTGCTCATTATGTTGCTATTTTGATACAAGTACCGTTTATAGAAAAGCTTTTTTTTTGAAAAATCTTGTTTTATGTTACTTCTTTGTCTGCGAAGCCTTTCATGAAGATCAAATAAGTTGTGAAATTACTCGTCGACTATGTTTATGTTTTGTGCATCATAAAATTTGGCAGTTCTAATTAAGAATTTTCTAAGTTGTTCAGTTTGTAACCTAAGCGGCATGTCAAAATGATAACAGCATTTGTTTCACAAGTACAAGAGCACGCGTGCCCATTCACCCGTGTATCCCTTTCAGTTTTTAATGGAAAAGTAAACATTTAATCGATATAAGAAAAACTCTTAAAGTGAGAAAAACATTGTGCAAACACTGCTGGTTCCATAGCAAGCCTTGCCACGCCCAGTTTACCCAAATGTTTTTCTTTTGTGCTTTGGCTTCAGAAATTCAAAGAAAATGAAAGGAGAAGAAAAACCCAAGTTATACACAGCAATAAGTAAGTACCTGCAATGAAAGAAAATCATGATGATGAAAACGACTATTAAAATCAAATAATTTTCAGTTTGTTGATGTCCATATGTTGCAAGAAATCCCCAAATACACTTAATAGAATCAATTCAATACAGTTAATATACGCGCTTCAAATATTGCAAAAATTTTAAAAATTGCAGAGCACCGGTTGTGCAATTTGATGAGTTACGTTGCTGGAGAGGATGCTGCTGAGAAAACCGCCTTTGAGGAGCAAGTGAAGCAGCTGGAAAAGTTGAAAGAAGATCGCTTGAAGAAACTTAAAAATGAAGAAGGTAAAACCAGACATGCTGCTCGCCATGAACTCAGGAAAAATGATCTAACTTGACAAGCAACATGTACATCAATTCTAAGTGCACAGGCTTTCTCAGTTTTTCTCTGATTAACTGAGTTCTAATTCAGCATCAACCGGTCAAAGCTTCATAAAAACATTTTGTGTAGCAACTATGCTACTGTTCTTCCATCAAATGATTGGCATAAGTTTTGGTGCTTGTTGAAAACATGATTCATCATTTATTACGAAGTGGATTATTTGGAAAAACGGTTGTATTTTGAATAGGTGAAACGGTTTTAGATGGCTGTGTTGTGTGTCGTACAGAGACGTATGTAGACAGCTTCATTGACAATATGTGTAACATGATTTGGATTTAATCAACTTTAACGAAAATCTCAATATATTTTGGTACAGTCCTAATAACTCCAAATTAAATTTAATAGTCTTCTTATCTGCTTTTTATTGCTAATCAATCTCATTGCTACTGAAGTCAGTATCGGTACCTCAACGAGCATATGTTATGAATTGCATTTTGACTGTTATAGAACAAAAACTGAAAACAATGACCTCATAGCATAATTACTGACAGAGTTGAAGCATAGATTGTTTAAGATGACAAAGAGACAGTGCAAATAATCCTCAGCGCTGTTTTCTTTCTTTCCTTCTTCTGATCTAACGTGATGGAGCTTTTTGCTAGAAACCAAAAACCGTTGCTACTAAATGAAATTCTGATAACAATTGGAAAAAACGTCAAACAAAATTGTTAGCATTGCATCTAAACCCAGAAATAAGGTGCATTTTTTGGGCAAATATTTGCAAATCATTGTAATCATGAAATTTTTTTCATGAATGTTTGAATGGGCATGATCAATTTTGAGTGTTGTACATTGGATTACTCGTTCTGTTTCAGATCAAATATTTTTTGAATCACGAGGACCAGTTGTTCACGACACTGGAGAAACAAGCGGGGGATGGGAGTTGACCTGTACAGGGCCAGGGTCAAGGATGAACGAAATTTCCAGACTGGTCTCTCAGTCTGATATTATCAAGCAGATGTCGAAAGAAGCACGGATCAAAAAAACTGATATGCAGATAGAGGCGACAGAACTAATGCAAGAAAAAGAACACGCTCACTCGAAATACTGAAAATATTTCTTCGCCCTCGTGTATTCACTGCGCACAAATGTTTTTGCAAAAATCCGTACACTTTTTGCATTTTTGCATTTGATCAAAAATTTAATCGAAAGACCTTTTTGTGTATTTTATGTATATTCGTTCTGCTAATGAAATCATTTTCTCTTAAGGTTCCACAGCTGTTAAATATAGATACATAGATTTGACATGGATAAAGCTGTTGCATTGATAACTGCTGGGGCAGGTTTTACCGGCGTCATAGACAAAGGTCTTGACCTGTATGCAAAGAACCAGACCGCGAAGCGTGAAGACCTAAAGCAGGCTCGTGGCAAGTTGCTGGAGAAAAAGCAAGAAAGAATGAACGAGGAAGTGAAACTCGAGAAAGCCAAGCAAGGTGTGTAGTTTGTAATGGTATGACTTCCCACTTATCATGTTGCCAGAC
>JGI24158J21664_10013607_pt1 | contig 10724 bp, 9 predicted proteins | sample Ectturendosymbi3_FD_21664 | JGI IMG/M metagenome (IMG submission 21664)
GCAATTTTTTTGAAAATTAGCGGATCAGGACTGGATCGGACTGAGAAAATTTTGTTGTTTTAATGTGATTATTCTGAAAATATCAAAAATTTTAGTTTTGATCCGAATTCACAGGTTTGTAAAATAGCAGTGTATTTTGCCATCAAACGCAAAAACTCTGCTGGGACTATTCTGCAATTCGAACTGTATCCACCTTTGTTCACATATAACGCTGAGTTCTAGTAGCAACGTGAACCTGTTGAGTGGTTCGTGTCTAAGCCTGCTGTGCGATTGTTCGTTGGTTCTGCTCTCACCACTTCCTTTAGCTCAGCTTGTAGAGGTTGCACCTTTGATAGGAGTGCTTTTAATGCACTTTTCAAAAAGTTCAGGGTTTGGAGTTTACGTTTAGGGTGTATGCTTAAGTTTCGGTTTAGGGTTTACCTTTAGGGTTGAGGTTTTCGGATTAGGTTTCACGTTTAGGTTTTAGGTTGGTTCAACTTTTCGGTTCAACTTTGGGTTTAAGTTTTAGGTTTGAATGTTGGGTTTAGCTCTTGGGTTTAAGCTTTGGGTTCAACTTTTAGATTCAACTTTTGGGTTTAAGTTTTAGGTTTGAAGTTTCGGTTTACGTTTAAGTTTTGGGTTTAGCTTTTGGGTTTAGGTTTTCGGTTTAGGATTTGGCTTTAGATTTTTGGCTTAGGTTTTGGGTTTAGGTTCTGGGTTTAGATTTCGGGTTTAGGTTTTTGGTTTAGGCTTTGGGTTTGGTTTTAGGTTTAGGATTTCAGGTCATGTTACAAGGACCCGGCGATCCAAGTGCATCGTTCTTGTCACTTGACCAATCCAAGCAATCGGATTCTCCTAATGGCAAAATAACTCCAGCAGTGCTTTTCCCTCTGATGCGAAATAGACACTTCCTTGCTGATTTTCGAAATGCCAAAAGGCTGTGTCGCTTTTGCCTCATGAGGCAAAAGCACTGCTGAAACTATTTTGCCTTCAACCAATCATCTGGCTAAAACCAAAATAGCTCCAGTAGTTCCTTTGCCTCATGGGGCAAAATAAAAATCCAGTCCTGATCCGCCAATGTACAAAAGGTTTTACATTGGTGGGTCAGGTCTGGATCGGACCGATGATTTTCAAAAATTTTGCGGTTCAGGTCTGGATCGGATTCAAATTTCATTGGATCAGGACTGGACTCGGAATGAAAAATTTCACAGTCCGCTCATCTTTTCTAATCAGTACTCACAACCACACGAGGTGGCCAGGGTTCCGGAGTGCTGGAGACGTCTCCGGCAGGATTCTGCGTTTTTGCCCGCATCCGGGCCAAGAGTCACAAATTTTTGAAAAACGGCCCCAGATCTGGAGTCACTTTTCAATTTCAGCAGTAGCAGAAGTCTGCGTGGTTATTTCTAAAGTGAAACCATTGCTAACTTTCGCTTGCTTTGATTGTAGCCGGAGTCGAAACAAGGAGTGGGATTCTAACTTTGAAAAATTTCCGGACCCGGATCCAGATTTAAAACCTTTTGGAACAGGAGCGGAGTAGGAGTCAATGATTCGACTCGAGTCACAACTTTTGGTGACTCGGACTCGACTCGAGTCACGTTGAGAAAAATGACTCGACTCGAGTCACGTTTTTCACAGAATGACTCAGCTATCCAGTTTCAACTTGTGGTGTTGCATATGCGCAGGAAAGAGCTGCCCGATGTTCAACACAGTTGCACAGGTATTGCTGGGTCGCAACCGGTCTCTCTCGTTGTGTTATGTTCTCACATCCGCAAGGATCTGGGTGTGGCAGAGAAAGTATATACCCAGCTAAAATGAAGCCCTGCCGGATTGTAGGCCCGTAACAAGGGATAGCTCGTTAAAAATTGCTTCAGCGTTTAAGGAATGGAAAGCAATACATTTTATATTGAAGCAAAAACCTAAAGCGCAAACACATTTGGAAGTGGAACGATTTCAGATTTGACATATCAGTCACCAGCTTGCAAAAAATTGAATTTGTCGCTTTTTATACGTGTTTTTGTTAAATGGAAAAACTAAGAAGGTAACAATATAAAAACAAATTCATTTAAAGGTTGCCCATTTTGGAAAACAGTAACACAAAAAAGGTATGGCGAAGGCGAAACTAATGCTTGAGAGGTGGAAAACCATTGGAAACTAGCGAAAATTACGAACGTTTACCAAGGACAATCGACCAGGTGACATCACTCTATCACACCATTTCATTTGCTGATGCTGTTGGACCAAACAGGATTTGTTGTAACTCACATTTTGTGGACTCATGATTCCTTCCGGGAAGACCGTTGTCATCACCAGCGAACACATGCAGCTTCCTGCTGCGTGATGCACGTATATCTCGCAACGCGCATGGTAAGCGGTAGGCCATACCGTGTGGCGAGCAATTTCAGTCAAAAGTTCCGGTAATGTTGGCTTTCTGCGTAAAGCAGAGGAAGAAGAGGAAGGTTGTGAACCTTACGAATGAGATATTGCGATAGCGGAGATGCGTCGCAACATGCTCCTTGTAATTTGGTTGGGAGTTAGCTTGGTTTTTGCTTCATGCACACAAATCCTACGAGATCAAAAATTGAAATCCAAAAAAAACTGTTAAAAGACTGTTTTCGATGTAAACTTGAGGTCAGTATATCTACTTGTTTATTACGGAATAAGAAACGCCAATATGATGTGTAAAACATTTAATCTTTTTCTTGCGTTTTGATCACAACACCTGCGTTTTGATGGAAAATGAAGGTAACATGTTTTCGACGACCTGAGTTACTTCAAGAGCAGTACGAGTCAGCTGAAGGCAACATCAGTCAGTTCGCAAACCGCCGAAAGCAGGTGTCATTTTTTGCCTTGTGAGGTGTTTCCCCGCGTGCGTAGTGTGTTTTCAGTATGGGTGTGAGACAGACCATTTGGGGAAGAGTTCGATCTTCGATGGTTACCGCCGCAGCGTGTTCTACGTACGCACGGCAATAGCCTACATGCAACTGAAAAAGGGCAATCAAAAATCAGATATTACGAAGTCGAAAACCTGCATCTCAATATTATGACATTATGCTTTCAAATATTTTGAAAAATTATTGCGTGCAGCGGCTGTCTCATTAGCACTTGTTCGAGTGGCAATTTTCAGGGTGGAAGTTGTGCTGTTGGCAATTGTCCTAGGTGCAATTGTCTACGGTAGGTCAGTGGTTCTCAACCGCGGTCACGAGAGCCGCATGCTACTCCCAGGCATCTTTTGTGCGGCCTTTCAGCAGTCTTTCAACAAAACCTCTAAAATTATGTGTGACAGACTTCGTTCTACAATAAAACAAATCGTGTCAATTGACTTGTGCTAAAACTTTTTAGTGCAACGTTATTACGAAATCGTAGGTCTGGATTTGGCTCCCTTCGGCAAAAACGTTGAGAACCATTGGTCTATGTAGTTGAACCAGTTCTATGTACACTATGGATTTTTCCCTCATTTCTGTAAAAAAAACTTGCAATGCCTCCTCAGGAATTACAGGTTGCGGCTCCCAGTAGTCCACATCTCTGCAAAAAGCACTCCATTAAAATGCATGAAGATATGAATGGTTTTGGAATAAAATTGCCTGTATTGAGAAACAAGTCATTTTTTGATATTGACTAAACACCTCACGAGTACAGTTTGTTCTGTAGACGAGATCTGTAAACAGTAGGTGTAGGGATGTTTGTTGTGAAAACCCTCCTTTTGATAGAAACAGTTCGAGATGTGCATTTTTTCAGATTGTTTTTTAACCTGGTCGTTTTCAGTACCAGTTTTTTTAAGGTTTGCCTTGGGTGACCGTTAAGACATTTTGAGAGACCGCAACTATTCCATCTGAATACCGAGATAGTCGTAAAGCGAGGTTTAGTGCATTTTGGCGGTGTTATGCAGTGAGGTTCTACTGTATTTTGAGAGACCGTTGGAAAAATTTGGTAGACCGTTTCGGTTCCTCAAAATACTTATGAAAACACTGCTCAGTACCATGACCTTTGAATTTATTCCCGATATCAGCTCTCATTTTAGAAGTGACGAACACTAGCAGGTTTACTGCTATTTCTCTTTCAGCTGTTAAAATTTAGTTGTTTAGAGGAGACATTCCTTCTTTCCTTGAGGGATAATAGAATGAACACGAGCGCAAATGCGAAAGCAAGGATGTTGTTGGCGATGCAGCGCAGCAAGGCACGGGCTTTTTGCGGTTTCCGGTGATTGCCCAGTGCATTTCGTTTTTTTCCATCGCACTGCATAGAAATGCTGCTCACCTTTGTTAGCAGTTGGAAGCGATACGTTACGGTTTGTATACAATTTTCAAATCAAAATTTGCTTGTATACAACAAGGCTTTGAAGCGATATACCAATCACAAAACTACTGAGTTTATTTCCCAAAGGTCAAAGTCTTCGAAAGTGAAAGCAAAAGTCACAGCATGTGGTAATCAAAACTTATAGACCAATATCAAAGATACCTTTTAGTTTTGTCAACCAGTTGACAAAATACAAACAACTCAGTTGTATTTGAAGCTTTGTTTTCTCATCAGATTTAGGTTTTTCCCAGCAAGCCACAATGTAACTTATGACTGGCAGCAATATAATCAACCTCACATATTGCAGCATCAGGCCAAGATTTTTCTCTGGAGGAAACAAGATCTAGTCGCCAAATGTTCGCCATTCACTTGGACGGATTATAGCACTAGTCTGAAATGCTTTTGTTTTGAGGCCATGAAGGAATTTGGAAGGTAGCTTGAATATAACATTTTTTAAATGAGAGCAATACACAAAATTTATAATAAGCATCACAAAGTAGGTTGCTTAGGAAAAAAGTGGCTGTTTTGTTATGGTTTGAAATCGTTAATGCTTTCCTTAAAACGATATGATGAAAATAATATGAATTGGCTATCTTGCGAAGTGGCTAAATTGGTACAAGTTTTAATCTTTAATTTTTTGCTTTACAAATCAGAAAAAATAACAATGATTCTCATATCAATCAGCAGTTTTTTCGTGTCGGGCCACACGAACTCTGCCTTTTTTTCTCAATCACAATTTGTGTCAAACACATCACATCCTAGAACTTTCAGATATATGTCACAATCACGACCATGGGCGTCGGAAGGATTTTTTCCAAGGGGAAGGGCTATTGTGGATTTTTCCAGAGGTTATCAAAAAGATTTTTCCGCGGGGGGCAAAAATGGTGAAATTTCATTTTTTCTCTCGAAACTAAAACAACCTTTTTTTCTAAAAATATAATAGGAAAATGCTAAATTTTAAAATTCAGGGGGTGCCAAGGCCGAAGGCCTCCCTGCCCCTCCTTCCGACGCCCATGATCACGACCTAGATATTGTCCACACATTAGTAAAATTAATAGAGCTGCAATCCATTTAGGTTTTTCAATAGTTATTCCTGTGTTTTGGAAAACATCCAATCAACGTTTACGCGAACAGCTACTAATGGCCAAGCACGCAAAGCTCGCGTTTGCTTGACGTGAAGGTTTCAATTTGAAATCGGGGTGAAAACACATGGAAATCGTATCATTTTTCCATTCCTGCCGCAGTGTAAACCATGCTTATAGTGTTGTTGAAAGAAACGTCCTGGACATTTATATATGCCTGTTACTATTACACTACGAACAAATAGTATCGCAAACTAGCATCCAACAAGAGCTTGACGGTTGTGTAGCGGTAGAAACTCTTCGGACAAAAATGTGCTATTTTCATTGAACTGCGTAGATCAGCAACAACTTCCTGCTTTCAATCTTTCAGGGTCTTGAAAAATTTTTAACCAACACATGCTTTCCTGCGTATATTCATAATGTCAAGTGAATTTGACAAGCTGTCCTACACCGATCAAAAAAGGATACTGGAACAGCAAATAAAGCATCTGAGAGCTGGCAAGCAACTGGCAGTTCTTCCGGTTTCTCAATGTGCGGATGATTTGCTTCGATTCTGTATCGTAAGTTGCACAAATTTTAGAGAACTAGATTGCAAAGTAGATTAAGCTGGCAACGTCTTTTTGTTGTCGCTTAGGAAATAGGGATTGCAAGCGACATTCAATCGAGGGAAGCTAAGAGTTTTTTTCCGCTTTGTATTTTGAATTGATTCAATGGCTTTTAAATTGCTGTAAGCTTTCTTGATAGCTAAAAATACGCATTATAAAAACTTATGTAACGATTCAGGAAATACCATTCACATATTTTAATTTACATGAAAAAGGTGTCGTTGTATTGCGCTTGGTTAATCGAAAGAATTTATAGAAAAGTTTAGTATTCCTGAAAGGTCTGTGCAGGAGTACATCCATTGTTTATGATTTCTGCTCACGCTAAACTTTAATGAGAAAGTTGTTCACAACCCAAATATTTCTTTTGCATTGTAATACGCAAGATTGGAACGTTTTTAAATGATGCTTTATACGCTGAATATAAAGTTATCAAATTTATTTGCGTCAGCCTTCATGTAATTCTAAAATTGTGAACTGTTCTGCGACTTCCAAATAATTTTTTAGAGATTATGTTTCATGTTGTCATGTTCGTAAACATGGGGGTCGTACAAACAAAACCCTTTGTGGTCCCAGGAAAGTATTTTGAAATGGAGACAAAAGAAAGGTCGATGACTTCCTCAGACTATCCGTTTCGTCCGTCCGGTATTGTGGGCATCGAAAAGCACTGGGACAATAATTTGCTGGACAAACGTTTTTTGGGGGACGCTCAGGGCCTATCCGGGTAAGAACAGGGGTGTAGTGCTGAAAAAAGGTGTGGGAACGCACCCAAAAAATAGCCCTTATGAAATAAAGGAAGAGTGGGAACGTGAAAAACGATTGTGGGAACGCAACCAAAAAACTAGACATTTTCAGTAATTACACAATTATGTAAGGTCTACGCAAACGATAGCTTGTCATTTATTCATTTATGCAATGTCTGGATCTGCACACAGGAAAACTGAGTAAAAACACACATCATCAAGTCAGGTTGAAGCAGTCCCGTCGCCACGGAGGGTTTTGGTGGGCTTAGCCCCCCCAAACAAAGCTCCAAGCCTCCCCCCAAATTGAAATTTGAAACACTATAAATCAGTGGAATTTTTGTCAATTTTTAATGTCAAGCCTCCCCTGCACGAACGTAAAGCCCTCGTGTTAGATGCCTTAAATGATGTATCAATACATGCATTTTTATGCTTCGATTGTGAAACGTCTCCAGCAAGCAAGTTTTTAAACAGCAGCACATTTGAGCGACCACCCAGGGCTTCAATCAGAACGATTTTTCAGTTTTACCTGCACAAGTCTACTAAAACATTATTGAATTATTGATCTCAGCATAGCTTTGCATAAATTACTTTGCAGGACAATCAAACAAAGGATTATCTTCTTGGTTATTCGAAGCACACGAAGAATCCTTTTCGTTATGGACCAAACGGACCTAAGTGCAACGTTTTCTGACTGCTGTGGTGTGATTCATTTTTGCACGGTTTGCCGAATGCTTATAGAATACATTATATTGTAAAAATTGAAATGCTCAAATTTTTCTAGGGAGGCGCCGGAAGTGGTGAAAATTTTCTCCCACTCGAAACTAAGAAAATAACCTTTTTTGTTAATATTTTAAAAATCTAAGGGGGGCCAAGCCACCTCCTTTCCGACGCCCATGCTTATTGATAACTGTGTCACTGTTATTGATTATCAATGATAAATTTCGTGTGACTGTTCCTCTATTCTTTGATTCAGTCGTAACCTGTGACAAAATAGGAGATTTATTTGGCAATATGTGCATACACAGTAACAGGACTCAAAGGTATTGTTCATAAAACAGTATGTTACATGTAGTGAGTACACTGTGAAATACAAGTTAAAAAACGATTTCCGGCCCTGGTATTATGCAGGAAACTAAGTTGCATTTGTAACAGCTCGACAGTTGCTGCAGAAGCATCAATAAGATGCGCCCCTTGGAGCATAAAGAAGGCTAGCTACACGAACTATGGCGGTCGTCCGCAGATGGTCATTTTCCATATGCTGACACGAGAATTTATTTATAAATCGAATTGCCCTAGCAATTAGATTTATAAACTCGTGCGTGATCAACAAGCCTAGGTATTGTTTCCGTACAATGACGCTAGGATTCAATATGCTTCACTGTTCCATCCACAATGAAAGTACCTGCTGGCAAATGCGCTTCATTCACAGCTTCCTAAACGACCGTGTTACCTGTTTATTCCATCACGGATGATACAGCCTGCAGAATTACAAGATAGAGCCCACCTATGTTGCGTCAAGCGGTTTAAGCGTCCTATTTTGTTGACCTATGTGCAGCGAATATTGCAGAAACGAATTTTAAATCGCAAAGCAATTTTTTGTCAAAAACAGATGCATAAGTTGGTGGTGCCACATCACAGTATAAGTTTCTTCAAAAGCAGCAAGCATCTAAAACGTTTATATATGAGACAGAGGGGAGTTGAAAGCAAATCCAAAGAAACACCTCGCAAAAACGCGGATTGGATTTCGATACTGAGTTTGTCTCATTGTCTATCTACCGTATCAATCGGCAGAAGTTTGATGCTACTGCGACCAGTGGTCCACCACTATGGACAAGTGCGATATATGACACTATAACTGTATGATGAAACAAATGTTCGCTTATTATTACAAATGTCAATATCGCGTTCATTGCACACAGAGCGTTCGTTGCGTCTTTGAAGGTATTACCATTACAACACCCAATGCCACTCAAGAGATGTGTAATTCCGCGGTGACACTGAATGAAGGTCAGCACCAAAGCAGCTTTAAAAAGGCTCGAGGAAAAATGGGTTTGCATCCACATTCAAACACAGAATTTATAGCACAAAAAGAAACCTTGGCGTGTTTTTCCATCGCGGTTCAAAAAAAAGCTTACATTTCCCGACATCACAAGCATCTTTCGAAACACCTTGCTACTGACTTAATAAAAAATGCTCTCATGCTCCTGACCCAATTTACATTAAAACATTACATTTCCAATACAATTGTGTTCTGAAACGACTACAAGATTCCTGACAAGTCCTTTGATGTATTATTTCGAGTGAATTAAATCTTCAATCAATAATAGTTTGTTGTGTCTATTTGTTATTTACAGACATTTCCCTTGTCACTCTCCCTATAGTTAGAACTTAGCCTTGCCCCCAGGCTTTGTTGGAGGAACGTAGTCGTTGAAGCAAGAATGCCTCACACGAATAATGTTCTGTCTGAGGCGTGCAATGTGCTGGTATCCACACGGTATTGCTCACCTTCGACTGGTTAATTCAATCCTACTGAATGTTCATATACCATGAACAGGGCTATGCACGCCAACTGGACTCGCTGGAATTACGGAAAACGTTTGTCTTGGAGCACAAAACGAGTTGTATGGAATGGAAGAAGACTAATTTTTGGCACGTTTTCTTGCACTTTCACTGAACTTCTGGCCACTCGAAGAAAAATCCTGCCCAGAGGATAAACTTTGCACAAGCATGGAAAACAAAATGCGAAACGTACGTCAAGGAATGTCGCTCAAATTTGAACAAAATGTCCAGCACTCCAACCTGCATGTACCCATCGACCTTGACGTTGAGTTGTCAACACCGGGGGTCACCAACATGGTGCCCGCAAGGACCACGTGGGCCAACCGCGGGCCTGTTCAAAAAATAGCATCAAATTTAGTGTCTTCACATGGATGAGTTGAGTATCACTACTCATTATAATCATTAACAATAACCTAAAACGAGCAAATCCTTTATTTCAAACGTGTGTATCAAATTTGTAGTCCTTCGCATTAATCAGCATCCAAGAAGTAGCGCTCAGCTTCAAAAAGGTTGCTGACCCCTGTTACAGTGGCACTGGCAAGTTACATCTGCAGGGCAGACCTTCGCGGTCATGTGACCACCGACGTGGGGAAATCTCGTGTGCACGCGCTGGAAGTAACAGGAGCGGTTTTATTCGATAACAACAAGAACGGGGGGACAAATAAAACAATTTCAATAACGTTTTTACACAGAAAAGCAAAAAGTACACGAGAGAACACACGCCACTGTCCACAACACAAGATATGACATGACTGAGATAAGCGTAAAGTAGCACGCGGCAACAACGTTGCTCACTTATTGCAATCATCAAAATGATAAGTGTCACTAGTGATATCGGGTTTCACCCAAGATACTGGTTGATCAGATTGCTCCACAGCGATTTAACTTTCGCCTTTTGTCGCTGTCGCAAAGCTTTTTAAGCAGTTACGTCGTAAACCTTGACTATGTACGTCCGAATGGGAAAAATGTGTCAAACTCCCTGGTGACGTTCCGGTTTGCCCGAGACAAGTATCGTTACATTGGGGGGGGACGTTACAGTTCGAATAAAAACTGTTTTAGCTGCTGCTGCGAAGCAATCACGCCGAGCTCGAGGCGTCCAGCAGCAAAAGACCGAACGTCGATCGTTTGCGCGGCCCTGATAACATTCAATCCAGAAGACACATTCAACGAGTCGAACCGCAACTTGACACGCCACAGATAACAGCAACGACAGACCACCGCGCGTCGCACGTCGCACGCGCAAACCGCACAGCTCGCCTTATTTGCGCGAGCACCGCTTGCAACATTTTCAGGCCCGTCGCCAGAATTTAGCAGCAGGGGGGGCAAAAACCAGGAGGGGCTGAAAACCAGAAGGGGGTTGCACATTTTTAAAATACAGTATTGGATGTATGCAGCAACCGGTGGGCCAAACATGAAATGGGGGGGTACAGATTTCAAACGGGGGGGGGCCGGGCACCACTGCCCCC
>JGI24158J21664_10013608_pt1 | contig 10724 bp, 7 predicted proteins | sample Ectturendosymbi3_FD_21664 | JGI IMG/M metagenome (IMG submission 21664)
TAGCAGAGGGCCAAGAATCGATCCTTGCGGGACACCACATGTTATATTAATGCGTGATGACTCTGTTTCTCCAAATTTCGTAAATTGACACCTATTTCAAAGATAGCTATGAAAAACGTTACTAGTCACGCCACGGACTCCATACTTTTGCAATTTGCACAGTAAGATCTCATGATTAACAGTGTCGAAAGCTTTGCTGAAATCGAGGAAAACTGCAACTACATGCTCAATATTATCTAACGCCTGAACGAATTTTTCATGTAAATAATTAATTGCATGCTGGAGTGGAATGAGCTGGTCGAAAACCTAGCTGAAAGTTTGGCAGGATGTTATTTATTTCTAGAAAAGATGAAAGCCTAACATGCACCAATCTTTCAAAATCTATATATAAGGAGTAAGGGTGTGCATGTTAATGTTGAAGCTGTTGGGCCGCTCCCTGTGTTTGATAGAGGCATGCGAGTCAAACTCAAGTGCACTGTAGCCTACCCGGAATTAGTGGAAGAAATTGGTGATGCCCTGTGAAGGTTTAAGTGTAACGAACCCACGATAGTTTTGGGACATTCCAATGCACACCTTGGGAACTACGCCGCGGTATGGAGGGGCGTTATCGCCGACATAGTGATGGTGACATAAACGACAATGGACGACTACTGGTGCAAGAGTGCTGTAACAACGCACTGTGCATCATGAACACTTTCTCCCATCACAGAGATGTGCGCCCGCGGACGGTACGCTGAAATGCTAAAGTACGCAGTTGTCACGGTGAAAAAATCCCAAATGATACTGTATCGCAGGAGAATTTCGGACATAAACTGGAGTCCAAATGCTGGCAAACCAGCAAAGTGCTCTGGCATTCCAACCGGCGTCTTCGAGGAAAAAACTGCTAGTCATAGTGAAAAACTTTGGGAAGTGTTGCTATGTTGACGGCCGCATGTTACCGGCCGTCAAGTCACAGCATTCCTCCCCAGATCTTTTTGTCTGTGTCGGCGAGGTTGGGAGCGTTGGAATTCAACAAGGGTGTGTGCTGTCACAACTCATCTTCATGATGGGTATAAATCGGACAGATAGCCACAGCCGAGTCGATGAGGGTGTCACTGATGGAAGCTGCAGGATCAACCGTTTCTTTTTGCGGACGATTTAGTGCTGTTTGCATCTTGTAAACACAGCCTTCAACATGAACTTGATCGGTTTTCTGCTGCGTACGAAGAAGCCGGAATGAAAATCAACACTAAAACGACTGAGGTATTACGTCTATACAGAAACCCAAGGAAGACTGTGAGTGAGCGGATAGCGGTAATGCACTGCAGCAGGGGTGTGCAACCATGTAGCACTGACGAGCCAAATGCACATAACCAGCTTGGTCCATAGGCCACAGCTGCATATGTCAAGCTCAGCGGGTAAGAAAACTTGCTGGCCACCCACGGAAGATTGGCAATACCCTTTAAAAAAAACGTAATGCTTAGTGAAAATCTCGACCTTTCTGCGGGACACCGGTTGCACACCCCTGTTCTACAGTAGGGCATCAAGTGCCTTGGACTGGTTTTTATGAGTGGTGGAAAGAGGGACACGGAGTTTGATATAAGGGTTGGCAACGAAGACGTAGATATACATGGGTTTATTATACTGTAGTCTGAATACAGGAGCTTTAAAACACCGCAACGCTATCAGTTTTTACATAGACATTTGTTCCGATTCTCACCAATGATTTGAACCTTGGATGATAAAGGCCATCTCAGATGTATGAGGCAGGGGTGTTATATTTGCGACGAGTTCACAGCTCAACCCTTTCGCGGCAAAATGCGCTGCTATAAAATCGTAAACCTCTCTATGTCCAGCCACTTCACCTCCATATTGAGAGATCCAGGTACGTTGGTTCGGGCATGTGTCTAGAACAGTGATTTCCAACCTTTTTGTTGCATTCCTCCCTTTGCTTATTTTGGAACTTTTCATTCCTCCCTTATGACACAAAACTCTTTTTCATTCCTCCCCTATTACACGAGTCTGCCGGAATATTTGATCTTCCAATATATTCTTTCTCACCTGCCTTTTACCTATCAAGGTGAAGCTTGTTGTTCGAGTTCGTAGGCTAGTATTAACTACAATTGGAACAATGGTCTTTATTGATGACAATAACTTGATTAATGCAAGTGGGACAAAAACTATTTGCTGTCAAATAATGGCACTATACTTTGTCAACAAAAATGTGTGATAGTCCACCAAATAACTTATAAATATAAAGTGATATAACTAACTAAATGTTATTGCCAACTTAAAAAAGTACAACACTCACTGCACACTGAATAGATGACTTAACTACAAAGTGGAAATTCCTCCCCTGAACTCATGAAATTCCTCCTTGAGGAGGAATTCCTTTCCGGTTGGGAATCACTGGTCTAGAATGTTCCAGGAAATATTGGGGAAGCACGTCCAGATGATTAAAACAACGGAAATGGGGTCCAGAGGTCGTCATAGACCAGGTGAAGTGGCAAAATCTCCAACCTTGCTCTGTTCTGTCTTCGTGTGAAGCTACTCGAGTTTATCGCATTACTGATCGCTATTTACCGCGTACGTTCACGCTATTTACTGCTTTACTTTACATAGAAACGTTTAGTGCATTTTTCTGTGCAGGTTTTACGCTATTTCCCATCTCCTGGCGTTTTCAATTTACACTTAGACGTTTTCAATCGCATACGGTCAGTCATTTCCTATAGCGCGATAATTGTTTTTGCATTTTTGTCGTTGTATGTCACACTGCTCATTGTTTCTCTTTGTTTGGATTTTACATGTTATGTGGTCAAAAACATTGCCCTAAGGAAGCCTACTTGAATAGTTGGGCGAAACCTTGGTTAGATAATAAAATAATCACCAGAAGATCGAACTTACCTACTTATTTCTAAACCTGGTGCCAAATGCTACACAACAACATGTGTAGCAAAAAAACAGCAGATTCAAATTCCTTTTTGCAACTCCGCAATGCACATGGTTTTATGAACATTTCTCCGCCTCCGAATCGTAGATGTCTTGATGGTTATGTTGACTGTCGACAAAAACGTTTTTGATTTGAAATAACCCAAAAAGACGTACGTTCTAGGCAAATGGGAATGTTCCATGGTTGAAAACAAATTTTTAAACATTTTTAAAACATCTTTTGGCCATGCAAAAATTTCCAATTTTAAATAAACATGTTACTTTTAAATGAAATGATTTATTACAGCATCCGTATTAATTTTAAATAAACAGAAACGATTTATGTATTATTACTTGACGCAAACCCTTCAGTTCACAACATCACTTTCACAATAGTTTTTCCATCGTTTAAGTTTACAAGGCCTTCACTCCACGAATCACATATTTTTGCAAAGGTCTGTTGATTGGTTTGCAGATATTCTTACTTCGAAATATGCATGGCTCAGAATGTATCTGGATTTTGACATAATTTTACTTTTTCCAATTAGTGTACTTCAAACTAACCTTTGGCGATCTACAATGGCAGAGACTCGGCACTGGAGTAAACACGGCCCTGGGCGAATAGTCATTAAAAGGCTTTACTGGTGCAAAGTTGAAACGTTGGTTCTGGTTGACAATTCAGCACCGTTCCCTCCCTTTCTTAATTCAGGACCTGTGGTCTGTCAAAGTCAGGTCTACAATCGGCCAGACCTGATACCACGGATCCTGATGCTGCACACGTCTGTACAAAAAGGGACTGTGCACGCACCGCTGAGCGCGTTTAGGCAAGGGTAGATACAACAAGTAAGGTTAGGGGGTCCGAGGTCAGTAACATTTGGTGGTCAAGCCTCATACTATCGTTGTAACGGATGGGCACCAGAACCGCCGTTACAGGAGGGGGTAAACTGCTAGCGCGAACTCCCGTATCGTCTGCAAATGCGCTCGCCACAACTGCCACTGGTGGTCAAGATTATATTTACAACGCACTGATTCAGGAGGATCGTGAAAACAGTAAAGGGACAATCGTAGCTCTTCGGGTGCACAGCGAATCTGCGAATCTGCAACACACAGCCACACCGGTCTGCAACACACAGGCACACCGGTCAAAAACACAGAGCCGCCACACCCAGGCACACCGGTCAACACACAGGCACACCGGTCAAAAACACAAAGCGAATCTGCAACAAACAGGCACACCGGTCAAAAACACAGAGCCGCCAACTACGCTTCGGCCCACCAACGTTGGTTACTGTCCAAGCAAGTAAGTACAACAGCCTACTCACAAATGTCTGGGCGTTAGGAAACAATGAAAGTCACAGCATTTGACTCACCGAAAACTGTTTCTCAAGCACACTCGATACCAGAAATTCATATAGTCCGCTGCACTTGTCTAAGCCCACTTGCCTACACGCGTTCACACGCTTACAACCCTTATCGCTTAAAAATAAAGAGCTCAATTAGATATAAATCGCAGCAGCCAAGCAGCTTCCTGCTTCAAAATCTACGCGGGTAAAAGCCAAATGCGACCCAAAGATATTCCTCTGCGTAGATCACATCACGTTGTTCAAGTGTCTGACACGGAACAGTACGATTATGACGCGCCAATGGATTATTGCTAGGAACATGGCGGAGCGCAGAAAACGAAAAATTCTACAGTCGTGAAAGTTGTTTTCAGAATTGTACAAAATTATAATTATGGTGAATAAACTTACTTTCGTAGGTTTTTTGAGGGCGACCCTTCTAAATGTACCCCCCTGTATCCGCCCCTGCCTTTAGGTACTCAGAATAGGCAGACAGGGGCGTAACGCTCAACATTTTTGAAACTCCAATTTGAGTTGCAACGCAAATACTCTAAATCGTTTCATCAGAATAATCAAACTTTCCGCAAAGAGCTTTGATACTTTTTCTGGCGGACGTTTTTAACCAGTCGTGACATCAAAATTATTGATAGTGGGTCTCATGTAGTTATGACTCTGTAGATATGCAGGAAAAGCAAATAGGCTTGCCTGAGCTGATATGATGTCCATAAAACAAGAATATACACATCAACAAATGAAATTAAAACCGTACTTATGCAACATTGCATCAAGCTGTAAGTTTTTGGATTTAATGCAATAAAACATAAACATAACCACACAGGTAGTAAATTCTGAACGAAACTTTGTCATGATTAATCAACGCTTTGCTTTTCAGATCGTATTGTTCGTTATGCACACCAAAAAAGGATTTTTTTCTGCAGATACCATTGATCCGCTTCAGCTGGTTGGACCAACTCCAAGCATTATTGTCCCTGTTTCTTTCACGAAAGGATTTGTCACATATAGCAATCCAAACGTCACGTCCGGCTTTCTTCAGTTACGAGCATTCGACAAAAAAGGAGCATCCTACGCGATGTGTCCTGGAGTGAGGTATTTTTGTTATATTGTTTCTTTTGATATCTTACGTGTATAACATACACTTCATGACTTCAGCATTCACGCCTCAGAGTGTTTGAAGACACAAACATGAAAAGACCTTATTTTTTGCTAGATACGGGCATAAGGAACATACATCATCATGCAACTGTAGACGCAACTCAATTTTTGACTTTTATGTGCAAAATCTGTTGTGGCATGTTTTGCAAATGTCTGGCTACTTTCATTTTCATGAAACGAAACTCGTTGATGCTTTGCACTGCGGCTGTGTGCTTCCACCATAAACCTTTTGTAACTTTTCACCAGGCAAATTTTCAAACTAATTCACCCTTAGGTGTTGAGGTAAACTCAGAAGCATATTCATGCATTATACTTCGAATTTTTAAAGACTTTCGTTGTTTAACCTTGAGCATGATACGTTGATAGGTACATTAATAACTACATTAGAGTAAAATCTGAGAATATCATACAGTTAAAACACTCTATATGCATAATGGTTTGAGCATTTGCTAAACCAAGTATTGTAAGACCACGTTTTTTACATTGCCATGCCTAGTCTACTCAATATTCAATCGTCCAGTTGTGGGTCAAGCAACATTATTACGTCAAAAGTGGCAACAAACCCATTATTGTTTCAGAATTGCAAGTAAACTTTCAAAAACATATCAAAATCTGTTGTTGTAAATTTAATAAAATATCGATAACGAGAAAAACTCTGCTGCAAGAAAATTTTGACCTAACGAAAAATTTTGACCTAATGATAATGTTTGACGTTTTTTACCTGATAACTTTGAAGTGGCTCATGGTATCAGCGTGAAATTTGGTTTGTGGAAATTTCATAAATATTTAAAAAGGCGAAAAATTTTGACTTTATTGACTTTTGGTTGCCTGAGTCGTGATCAATCCGCCTGAACTCCCAATGAACGACGAAGCTCGAATGATGCGCATATTGCAAGCAAAGGTGTGCGGCTGTATTTGTGCACACCCAGGGTTGACGCATCGAAAAACGAAACGGGGAACTAGTCATGCATCACAAAGTCAGCTAAATGAATGAAGTTGAAATAGCATAGTTTTGAAATTTGGCTCAGAAATCAATTAAACGTCCATAATTACCTTTTCAACAGCGGCGTAACCAGAGATTTGAGCCAAGGTGGGCAAAATTTAGATGAAGCGGACCCACCATCCAGCACTCAGGAAAAAAGTTCAGAAACGATAATGAATTTGGATGTCATGGATGACTATACTAGCTTAATAAATCACAAACATCCAGAAAAACGTAAAAAACAGCAAAATATTGAAAACCACAAGAATACTAAATATCAAAATGAAAGCTAAAGAGGCCCGTGGTCCCCTGCCCACCGGCAGTTACGCCACTGTCTTTCATTCCTCTTGTGATTTTTCCGTCATCGCACTATGTGGAAAGAGTCACTGATCCGGACAGTTCGGCGATGCCGTCTCGGCGATGGGACATTTCAGCGATGGTGGTCGCAAACGTTTTATGGGAAAAAAGAGTGTTTTTGAAATGCAGTAGAATTGCCCTAAAGCGGCACTTCAAGGAACCGGAGAAAAAGCGTCGCTACTGCCGAACTGACCTTACCGCCGAACTATAACAAATCGTTTCTAAAATGGCGTTTTAGTTGAAGGCCAGAGCCTGGCAAGGGTTAAAAGTGTTCTTTGATTAGGATTGCCGCTTACTGTATCGTATTTTAGCGACTACTCTGATATGAAAAACACAAACAAGATTTTGAATTCACTGGCAGTTGTATTTACATGCGATACAGAGCATAAAGTAGTAAAGTTCTGCTTTACGTTCTTGCAAAAAAGTCGCTAAGTTTCGTTTGTACTCTTTTTGAGACAGTTTTATCTAGCACATGCTTTGAATCTTGTTAGAGAATTTTCCACCATGGGCTACTGCTTCTGTTACTCTACATTCTACTCACTGCTCCATCAAGTCACGGTCAACTTGACTACAGCCGCAACAATCCCCAAAAATCCCTAATGCAGTACATCACAGTCAAACATGTAAACATTTCCTTTGACATGCTGATGTCTTATTATTACGTCACACCCACGACTCAACGATTCACCCAAGAAAGGTTTGTGTGGCGGTTTCACAACCGTGCTTAATTAATTAAACTTCAAACTGTGAAGAACTTGCAACTGTCGTTATACAGTACACGAACAAAGTATTCTGCGGTGACCGACAAACAGCGTCACTATGGGCGAAGTGGGTACAGACGAAGTCGTTATAGTCGAACGCTAATGTACGTAAAAGATAGGGATTCTGCCAGGACCGAAGAAAAAGCGTCATTATTGGCGAATTATCTTTAAAGCCGAAATCGTTACAGGCAAATTCTACTGTACTTCAAAGTTTAGATTACAAAGTATGTTTGTTTGCCCTAAAAATAAGTCCACCTAGAGTATAGGTCCGTACTATTGAAGAATGCAAGAATTACTGGCATTTGAATACGCAAAAATTAGTGTTGACAAAAAAGCAAATTTCGAAAAATTTGAAATTAATGCAGCATGTGTTAGTAGCCTGACAATAGGAAAAATCTTCTAGGCACAGCATTTTAATTTTTGTAAACTCTTTGGATGCCCCCTTGCCTTGAATGCCCGGGGGCGTCGCCCCGTTCGCCCCGCCCCTCTACACGCCACTAGATTGATGAAACAAGTCCTGCTGTCAACACCCATGGGGAAGCGGCCCTGCAGGTCGCCCAAGGGCCAGGTGGCGTGATTACATCTCCGACCTTGCCTGGTCCGTCTTGGTGTGGAGCCAGCAGAACTTTCCGGGATTGTTGAAAACCATGAGTGTTTCGAGTCCGCCTGGGTCTGCTGCCTCCACGACCCTTCACAATCGGAAAATCGGGAATGCAAATAGATGAATGAATGAATTTACGAACCATATTGACGTGAACGTCTAAACTCAACGTCGTTTTTTAGATTGATGGGAGATGCCGATCCTGCCTTCTACTGCATCGGATCTGGAAACACAAAGACTTATGATACCAGTAGATGTGGGGATTTTGCAGGTAGAAAAACAGCGAAATTATTTTGTCTCTTTATATGACTATTTCAAAACTTTTGTAAATGTAAACAATGGTTGCCTTCTTTTGTTTCATTTGTTTAGCGTGGGACCAGTTACCTGAACACTACGAAGTCAACCGCTCACCAGCCGGAAGTCCTCGTTTCATCAACGACATTGATTCAACTATTTTAATTTTTATTCGATAAAGCTCTCGACTGATATCGCAATCAAGCAACATTACATAGTTTGCAACAATATACGCATAAACAAACTGACTTTTGTCAATATCCACTAACGTATTTTTCATTCAGAGCGTGGCAACCAATGTACTGTATATACTGCACCCTATCTGATTTACTTCAAACCCCAGTCGTCATTGGTGTCTGGAGCATCTGACATTCCCCCACTTTGCTCGTATTCTCTAGTTTACATCTAATCGTATCGCAAGCTGTATTTACGATATACATTACCACATAGCTTTGTTGAAATTTGTTTGTATTTAATAAAATAGGGAACGCAAACCTATCCAGGAACAAAGAGAATGGCGATCAAATAGGGAAAAGCAAACCTAATCAAATAGGGAACGCAAACCTGTCTAGGAAAAAACAGAATGGTAAATATTTGCTTTATCTAAAACATTTGCAAAAGGTTTTGAACGCAATTTGAGGTTTTTACAATCTAGAAAAATCCTGTAATTTCATTGGTTTTACAAAATTCAAAAATGTATTTCTGCAGTTTTTCTTAAGCGCGTCTTTTACCTCTAGCATTGCCTCTTCACGTCGTGCACATCATATCGGGATAAACAAAAAGATCATGTGATGAAGGAAGGCATTTGTGACGCCCCGTTTCGTACATCGATAATGTAAATTTTGTCTTTGCCACCTTAATGGTCAATTCTAGTCTCGATTTTTCATGCACTCTCCCTTCCTGAAGGGCGTAGATTCTTCATTTATATGATGTCCTTAATTACATTCATATAATCAAAGACGTATGTGATCTCACTTCGTTACGTGTGTTGTAAATTTAAAAGTGCTGAATTATTTTGGTTCCTTGAGTGCGCTTGTTAGTTGGTAGAAACCTTGCACGATGAAATCGTCTTGTGCAAATTTACTGCTATACCCATTGCAATGCGTGAAGTTTCACTCAGTAGCGTAGTGAGTTGTGATCGCAAATTTACTTTCCTATATTTTCCAGATGCGTAATATCGTAACATTTTGACATAAAGCCGCTTTGATTCTCCTACCTTTAATAAATCAATTTGTGTATACATTTGTATTTCAGTCGCAAGGTTCGTGGTTAGACATGAATTCCTTAAGATAGTATGGTATATGAAGACTCTATCCCTCGCGGAAGGATGACAGTAGAATTTTAGGATAAAACAAAGTGTCATTTGCGGCCCGCCAGCAACAATCCACAATTTATGCGGTCCGTGATAGCAACTAGGATCCCCATTCCTGTATTATACCATCCGGCAATACTGTTCAACAACACCAATGGAGTAAGCAATCCATAGCAGGATGAGAGACTGTGCACGGTGTATTCTGCCAAACAATGACGAAATCCTGCCAAATTACAAATAATGTTGGAAATATTATTGAGAAAATACTGCCAAAATTCTGCAAAGTTTTTTTCCAATAAACGATTTACTTTATCAGTGGACCCAATACTAATTGTGTTGCATAAACTTACAATACTAAGGCAAAAATGTGGGGGGACCACGCCACCACCGAAATATAAGTGGGCGGGCCTAGGCTCATGCTGCTTTCCCGGTTCCGCCACCTATGTGTACGTAGCTCACTGCTATCAGCAGTCACTGTCTCGTTGCATTACCTGCCATAATGTCTGCGTGCGTTCAACAGTCTCATGCAACAAAACGCCTTCCACCGGAATATAAAGTGAACCTTTGCAAATTTGTTGCCACGTTATTGTTACGCAATAAAGACCAACAGTAGAACAGTCCGCTCGCGTCTTTCGCAACTCGCCTCTGCAGGCAAAGGAGGAGACATGAGTGAACTGCAAGCTCATCGCTGCATGGCACTATAACTATGAACCTGGCGCTTGTGCAGTGTGAGTGTGATACTGGCAAATAAACTGTCAATGCAAGAATTAAATCATTTATTTGGAATAAAGCTGCGGATTTCGGGGTTTCTGGAAATAATTGGTCCTTAATCTCAATTTCCAGGGAGGGGCAAATGCCCGCTTTGCCCCCCCCCCTTCTGCGGACGCCCATGGAGACGAGTGTCTGTCGTATTATATTTGATGGCAGTTCTGCTAACGCAACGTTGTTTAGTTCTAGGAAAATCCTTAAGTTTCGGAAAGTTTTTGATTGGTTACGG
>JGI24158J21664_10013609_pt1 | contig 10724 bp, 6 predicted proteins | sample Ectturendosymbi3_FD_21664 | JGI IMG/M metagenome (IMG submission 21664)
CTGCGCGATTCAGTGGTAGTTTGTGCAGCAGAGATTTAATTTTGAAGCTGTTGCACATCAGCTCATCAACCCCTTCAAAATTACTATGTGAGTTTACTAAATGCCACACCACCTTGAAGATGGCTACAAAGTAGGCACACAGGCTAGTCATGTTATGTCAGGTAGTCAAAGTGGAAGTTTATGTACGGGAAGTGATACAAGTCGTTTCAAAAGTGGTGATTCTGACAATGAAGGAAGGAACCTCGTCGAATGTGCATCTGATGAGGCATGCGAGCAAGAAAATTCAAAATTTGGGTTACCAAATGATTCTGCTATTTATCCAGGTGCAGGGGCTGATCCAGCCAGTCAGTTTAGGAGGGCGATTTCAGTAACAGTTGGTAGTCAAATCTCATTACGGTTCTCTACTGTAAGAGAGATTTGAAGTATACTTCACAACTCAGCTGTGACAAAACAACGGACGGCAAAATGGCCTTACATCGCGAATGATGATTTCCGAAATGTACAAAATCGTGGTGAAAAAGTTACTTTCGTAGGTTTTAGGGGAGGCGATGCCCCCAATCTCACCCCCTGGATCCGTCCCTGGCCAGGTGTCAGAAATCGGAATGTTAGGGACTACCCTGCATGGACTATTTAGCCCAAATAGGACCGCCTGCTATCATAATAGAAGTTTTGCCCAGAAACAAGGGTGAAGAGACACGGTATTGTAAGTTTTACGGCAAAACAATATCATCAAATGGTGAAGCGGTAGGTCATCCATGGCTATTATTACTGGCCTGGAAACATATAATCTTTTGTTACATCTGCAAACTTTTCAGTTCTGGATATCAACTAGCGCTAAATGTTAAAGCTAAAGCTCAAGGTAAATGTTAAAGCTGGCCACCACTTAGTTTATATTTATTTTTTATTATTCTTTTGGTTTTCAGTAGATTGTGTTTTTTTATTTTTTCAGAATATGTTCAGGTGATTTTGGGTTTTTGTACAGCCATCGGCATCCAAATTAACAACCATTTCCCAAGTTTTTTTATAAGTGTTGGCTAATCGCCCCCACGATGGCCAGTGGTCCCCTTCAGCTAAGTTTTCGCCCTGGCCCAAACCTCTACCTATTGCGCCAATGAACACACGTGGTACTGCAGTTGCTCAAAGATTCCTGATAAAAACTTTTAGTCATGAGAGCTTTTCGGAAAGCGGATTTCACGCGCCATTATGTTTTCAGTGAAAATCAGTCACGCGTGAACAACACACGCCATATTTATGTCACGAGTGTCACGCGCAAAAATCCCCTTGATACGCACGATATCTCGTTGACAACTGCCACGTTTTCCAGTCTGGATAATATGCAGTTATTGATGAGACATTTTGCACGATGCAACCATTTTTAGGCATGGCATGACATAAAAGACCTATGAGATTCGATCACTGTTCAACAGTGGTTACATGTGGATTGACTGACACATAATGGTAAACAACCAAAAATACCTGGAAATCCAAAGTTAGAGATTTACAAAAAAAAGCAAAGTAAATTTAAAAGCCAAAATATAATGTCTAAACAATCTGGTACACTGTACTGGAAAATGATGACTGTTTTTCAAAGTTTTTTGTCAGAGGGACCTTGTCATCTATCATGATCATCATCATGCACTTCCTGAACTGCAGAGGGTAAGTTACAGAGATGTTTTCAAACATTAGCATGTCAATAATATCTTTTCAAGCATACTAAAATTAATGACTCGGCATGTGAGTCGGGGGCATGACAAAATTTTTCAAAAAAGTTGTTTGTATGATATTATGGTGACAAAATCTGTGACAAGACAAAATCTGTGATATTGTGCAGTTGCACATTAGAATTTACCATCATCATCTTGAAAACAAGTGGGGCAGACTTGTCTAGTTATCATTTTTTGTAAGAAGCTAGTTGATTTTGCTTGTCAGTCTTTTGTGTTAATTGTTTAATACCATGTCTAGCTTTGTAAAAGCAGCGAATATTTTAGAACTGATCACATATAAGAAGAACTATGCTACTGTTAAGAGTTTCATAATAGGTGAGCAAAATTAGTGGGAAAAAGCTGTTTGTAGGTACTAAACATGAAGCCAAGTGTAAAGTATTTCCACTAGGCTTAAGGCTAATCAATAACCTGAATTGTGATAAGGCTATAAACAATATTTTTTCTGTATAGTTTGTTGTCACGTTCAGGTTGAAAATAGTATTTTCTTGTTACGCATGTTACCTTGAAATAGTGATGGGCAATGTACAGTCAGACCTCGTTTATCCAGACTACTTTGTTTTGTCAAATAACTTCAGTTTATTAAGGTATCCAGATTATCAGAGTCAGAAAAACCACAACCCTGTTTTTCGAACAACTAAAAGAAGTCGTTGATGCATCTCTACCCAACCTTCAGTTAATTTCTTCTTATTGCAAACTTTTTCATATTTTCTGTCTGTTGTGAGCTATTTCAGGCCAGTGTCCTTCACCTCTTAATTCTCTATTACTTCTTAATTCAGCATGGACAAGGCACCACTGCTAAACAACTTTTCTTGGCATGCTATGACATACACATGCACATTCTATGTGAATAAGAGCTGACAATGCTTATTTGTAGGTGAAATAAACACTAATAAGATCATAATGTCCTATTCTTGCCCATGAAAGGATTCCTTTCAATAGACAGTGTACTTTCAGTAGCCATGTGTTTTATCTTCATGTTTTTCCATCTCTGCATTGGAATGAAAATTGTTTGTTTTATGTGCATCCACTAAGCAGAAAACTTTGAGTTCAGGTTAAAAGTAAATTTATTTGCAAGTTTAGGAGTTGATTGTAGTTACGTGGAAAAAAAAACAAAGTTTTGTCAAATACACTCATTTATTTGAAAATCTGGCAGCATGTGCTTGCACATGTTATACAAGTTGGTATGTTGATTTCTCTATTTGAGCATGTATTGTTTCGAAAGGTGTGTTTCTATAACATTTTCAAATTACAAAATCCAACAAATTTTTTAGGCCTCTGTACAAAAAAATATTTTTAAGTTAGAAAAAAATTAATACAGTGTACTGTGCATGAGGACCATTTTGTTTCCTGAAGTAGTACAGTGCAGTTGCAGCTGTTGGTTTGATTGCATGTTGTAATTTGATACAAGAAGCTTTGTAAATTCTGCCATCTACATCTAACTTTCAACATGACACAAGACAAATCTGGGGTTGTGAAGCTCTCTGCTAATGTAAAGAAAATGAAATTCATGCAGAGAGGTTTAACAGATGATGAACGTCAGAAATTAGATGAAAATGAAAAGCAAGTTATTACAAGAGAACATTGGGAGCTGGATATACCACCAATTGGTAAAGAGTCAAGCAAGTTTGAAATTGTTAGTGAAAATTACATATGTGAGAAACATCGCCACAGTCGCTTATCTTATGGAGGATTTAATAAAGCGATTGAAAAACTTATGATTGAACTGAACCAGGAAGGCAATGGTGACAAAGAACAAACTGATGATGTTGATGATGTGAATGTGTCTGATAAAGAAATGACTGATTGGTTTGCAAGCTGCTCTACATTAGTTGGAACTGTTGCCAAAAAATTTAAAGCTAAAAGTGGCAAAGAAAAAATGGATGGAAAAAACAGAAAAAGATTTAGTCCCCATAATTCTAATGATATACCCTCAAAAGTACATAAGGCACATTCTTCTAATGTAAAAACAACTTTTTTGAAGCCTTCTTGTGAAGATGAGTAATCACTTGAAAATTTGTGGCATTGTTTGCCGCACGTCTTTTACCACTGATGCACAAACTTGCTGCTGTAGCGAGCCATTTTTGTGTTCTGATGGAACTTTGGTGGGCCATTGTTGCTCATAATGTGTCTTCAGACCAAAAGGAGTTTTTTTACCCTAATTTATGATGACCTGTCCTCAACTCTGGGAAGGTATGACTGACATGGGGTTTCACCTAAATTTTCAACGAATTCACTGGTGATCCAAGCATTTTTGTCCTTTTTTTTACAGACTAGAGTAAGTGCAGTCAATCTCTATTTTGCGCCGCATGAGTTTTCAGCAAAGAAAGTTGATTCCTTGCTTTGCTTCATGGGGCATTTGTGGCATACACTTGTCAACTTAGAAAATTTAACGGGCCATGGTTTGTCCATTACTGGTCTGTAACTAGAAGTTGTTATTGTTGCGATTGGGTAACTTGCGCGAGAAGAGACGGAGCTGCGGGAACATTGTAAAAACTCGACGCATTAGTAAAGTATTCAGGTATGTGGTGTACAATCGTCTGACTTACCAATGGATTCAGAATTCAGTCATGTTAGTGTCGTCGAAGCAAGATATGGTGGTTGTATGAATTCGTGTAGAAAATATATCATCCCGATACACTAAAATACAAATCAATCGAATGTGAAAATGAATATAGGCTTTGCTGCTAAAACAAATTGGGTTTCGTAAACGGTTTAGTTTTGTGAAAAATAATTGTGTTCGCGCTTTACACACCCTTTTTGCGTCTACCATTCGTATCTCACGCGCATGGTGTCAGTATTTCGCAAGAAAGTTTTTTGCTATTTTAGACGGATAAACATCTTCATCCCCCTGACGAGAGGTCTCGGGTCATTCGGGATGTGAATGCATTGTAAGGAAACGTGTATCTTCTGCATGCATGCAATAAGTAACAACATTTCCTGCACAAGGGTGCCGAATCGGAGAAGATACATATGCGAGCTTATGTGCTCAGGGCCAGCCCTAGCAGATGCGGGGCCCAATGCGAGACCTACGCGCGGGGCCCCTCTGAGCAGTGATTTTATGACATCATCGTGTTCAGTCAACCGTGTTACGATCGTAGTAGCGCGCAAATATGCAGTACCGCACTGACACGAGAATTGAGCACGTTTGCTAACGTTCGAGAGGAAATTTGCTAGTTCTGACGAGAGCGTTGTTTGTTAACAGTGATATTTATATGGCGTTTCTACTCAATTCTAAAGCGCAAGGTGTCTGGCAAAATGAATAATCTACCCAAACACCATGGCGCGGGGCCCAATGCAGCTGCATCGGCTTAAGGCCGGCCCTGTATGTGCTCTACCATCCACCGCGTGAAAACGCCAGTGATAGTAGCCAAGATCAAACTAATTTCGATACATGATGTATGGTATTCATTAGGTTAAATAAATGTAATAAACTTCCGGCAAAATGGTACAGTTGTTTGCGCACGCGCCACCAAAGCTGGCGAGCTGGTTTCGATCCGGTCGGGTCATATCAAAGACGTGAAAAGCGGCGCTTGCGGCTTGTCCAAGCGTGTGCTTGCAATTTATGTGCAAGAGAAAGCTTCACGCGCGGCATGGGGCGTCCGCAGAAATTTTTCCGGGGGGTCAACGTCGACATTTTGTCTATCCTAAGAAGTGTTTTGTGACAGTGCAATGCAAATAAATGTTCACAAAATGCTCAACCCTTTCTACTCCACAAAAAATAGCCCATGTTACGGCAACAGTCAAAAAATTGCACTTCATTGGCAGCAATAGCCATGTATACTGTGTTACGAAAAATTGCACAATAGACTGTCTGCAGATTTTCAAAGCAAGGCACTTTATTTCAAAGAAGCATTGTCATATAATTGGCGAAACCACAAATTGTGACTTCATTTTACATAGTAAGACTCGTCATCGTTGCTTAGAAACAAGAGCTGCAAAAGTTTGGGAACTCACTCAGAAATCGGAATTAAACTTTAACGATCAAGACGTATTCCTTAAAGCCTGCATAGATGTATTCTAACAAGTCACGCTGTTTTATACTGTGTACAAAGAATTCAAAACCTTATTGCTAAGGAGACCTCCGAAATAAACGCTATACGATTCGGGAAACGATAGGTGTAATGCAGCCGAAAATTTGCTTGACGTTTTCCTGTGACATCCATTATTTCCGGACGAAACTATTTTTGACGTCTCGACGTCCATTTTTGATCACTTTCACAACGAAATCGTATCTGCGCAGCGAACCTTACATAGCATACAAATTTTCTACACTGTACCCCCAAACAACTGCTTTTCAGAGAGGAATTTTTGTTTGTGCGTAGAAAACGTCATGCACGTTTTAGTTCCGTTTTTTCTTCATACCAAGTCGTACATATAAGGTTTCCGATGTCATATTTTGCCAATAACGTTTTGCACATGGAATTGCGGCACATTGCAACGTTGAGGTATTAGTGTGCATAAAATTTGCTACACTCATCAGGTAACCCTTGGTAGTAGAAGGCCCCAATTTTCTAATTTAAGGCTTTTGGGGACATTTTTGTAAAATAACTCCGGCACGATTCTATTTGTCTCTGAAAATCAGAAAAAGTTATGGAAACACTGGTTTCTATCATTTCTCTAAGTATATGAAATCACAAAAAATATGCCACTGTTCAGTGGATCACCCAAGATTCCTAAGCAGGAAGTTATTCAATCGGGCACATTGGTCACACTCACAATCCGTGGTGTAACTGACGGTGGGGCAGAGAGGCGAATTGCCCTTCCTGGCAAGCTGAATGTTAAAACCGGCCCCCAATTAACTTATATTTCGGTTTTAGTATTACCTTAGTTTTCAGTAGGTTGTTTTTTGTGTTTTTCGGTGATTTAAGGTTTTCGTATAGACATCTACATCCGGATTCACCATCATTTCTCAAGTTTTTTTTCTGAGTGTTGCTAGTAGGCCCTTTCAGTTAAGTTTTTCCCTCCATGACTCAAACGTATGGTTACGCCACTGCTCACACTGACAATGGATTTTCAGGCTTGTGGAAGCATTGCTAAAAATTCACTCATGCTTCTTTTCACACATAGCTTGGCGCTATCAGCAGTCACTGTCTCGTTTTGTTTCCTGCTGAGATGTCTGAGTTCAACAGACCAGAGGTGATCACGGAGGGGACTCCGGCCGGACCCTGCGATTTTTGCCTGAGTCGGAATTTTGAATAAAAACCGGATCCGGATTTGAATTTTCAGTTTTTACAAGAGCATATAGCTTTCAATAAATTTAAATTTTCTATGACAGGCTAATTGTTAGGTTAACATACCGGTTGTATTTTCTTGCTTTAATTGGCAAGGTGAAAATTCAGTGCAGGATGAAAAAGGGTGGAAGACTGAGGGCTATGTTCAGGCTGGCACAGACCCAATGCTCAGCTACTGCATGACATTAATATTTTATTTTGTGTTTACGTCAGTTACTGGAAGTTTTACCTCTGCTCTGTCTTGTTTTGAGCGGTATTCACAATTTAATTTTGGTGAAATGTACAAGAGAACACTGTAGCCTACCTTTACAATGCAACAACAATGCAATTTCATCCAAGCCAGCAGAAACGCGGTTTACTTCAGGCTATTTCTAAACATGCCAGTATTACCTTGCAATCTAATTGCGTGAATAAGGTGGTATGAAGTGTTTTCGATGTAGCCTGCAGCTTGCGTGGCTTTATCTGTGGAGGCTAGTAAGTGAAAAGACAACAGCACTGTCGTTCATGTTTAATTGTGCTTGTGGTTAAAGCACAGAGTTAAAAAATGGAAAGGGTGAATTAGGTTTGGTTCAAGTTAGAACTGAAGAAGTTCTGTTTTGTTCAAGTGACAACAGATTTTGCGATATGGTTCAGGTGACAACAACATATGATTCTGTTTCTTGGTTTTAAGTTTGGTAGTGTCTTTTTTGCCTAATGAGAGAAAACCTGTGCAGGGTTTATTTTGACCTTCGTTGCGCACGATTGGTTGAATTAGTCAAATGACAATACAACACACGAAGAGACAACGTGCTAGAGTTGGAGTTTAACCTGCTAATCAATAATCAGAAGCCACTAATTGCTTGCCAGCACTAAAGTCTAAAACCATGACATAACTTGACCATATTGGGTAAGGGCAAAATAGCTCTGACTGTTATTTTGCTTCATGAGGCAAAACAGACATTGCCTTCAAGTCTTCGGAGTGTAAATGTCCAAAGAGATCCGAACTAGGAGTCGCTTTTTTGGAACAGGAGGAGTCAAAAAAGTGACTCCGATCACCTCTGCAACAGACACATGCGACAAAACGTCTACAACAGCAACCTAAACAAGTGAACTTTTGAAGATTTGCTGCCATGTAGGCCTAATTGTTACACAATAAAGCCCAACAGCAAAACTGTCCAATCGTAAGTTTTGGCAACCTGCCTCTGCAGGCAAAGGAGCGGACATGAGTAAAATGCACGTTCATCACTACATGACACCAGAACAGTGAACCTGGCTCTTGTGCAATGCGAGTGTCATACTGGCATAAACTGTCATTGCAAGAATTAAGTGAATCAATCCGAATTAATCTGCTGACTTCAGGTTTTCTAGGAAGTTTTGTTTCTTAGTCCCAATTTCCAGAGGGGCAAATGCCCGTTTGGCCCCCATGCGGACGCCCATGCGTGTGCCCTGAGCCAAAATAATACCTCGGAGCAACGTTGGACAGGTCGCTCACGTATCGCCGACACCTTGAGACACTTCGCAAGAAGCTGACATCACACGTCGCGCTCTTGAGGCGGCTTGCTGGCTCCAGTTGTGGTGCTGGAAAAGCTGTGCAAATAGCCACCCTTGCCCTGGTGTATTCAACCGCAGAATACTGCGCTCCTGTTTGGTGCCGCAGTGTTCACACCGCCTTATCGACCCCGCCATCAACGACGCCTTGCGAATTGTGACTGGGTGACTGGATGCCTGCGTCCTACGCGGACAACCTTCCCATCCTCGCGGGCATCCAACCTGCTGAGCTTCGTCGCAGTGGAGCCACACTGTCTCTAGCACGCCGTGCCATGGAGTCTGGACACCTGCTCCATTCAGCGATCATTTGTACATCGAGTGCAAATGCACGGCGCCTCAAGTCGAGACACCCATTTGTACCCGCCGCACGACAGCTGATCAGTTAATCTGACAACAACATGCGGCGCACTGCGCATATCACCAACGGAGTGCAGAGTGGGCAGACCTACTAGACTCCGTACTTTCATCTCCGACACCGGCACCCCCCCAGAATGACCCTTCCAAGAAGTGGGTCCGGCTGAACCGCCTCCGCAACGATATTGGACGTTTCCGCTCATGTATGTATAAATGGGGTATGGCCTCCTCTGCGGCCTGTGAGTGTGGCGCAGAAGAACAAACGGCCGATCATGTTGTCTTCCAACGTCCAATCCATCGACTTCCTTATGAACTGCACGTCCAGGACCGGCGTTAGCAAGTGCGGGGCCCGATTTGAAACACTTTTGCGGGGCCCCACTCAGTGGTGTGGAGAAATTTTTGAGGGGTGCGTCAAGGCATAATTATAGAAATCGGTGATGTTACAAAGACGAAGCCCGAAAGGGTGACGCTAAGACCTCTCCAGTAGAGAATTCAATGGACAGCGCAATAAAACCTAATAAATCAAACAATTGCAACCTTCATCAATACTTCCTTTCTGGTCAAGTACCTCCCTGACCAGAAGCGAGGAACAAGTGTAGTGCCTGCAGAGAGGAGAGGCATTGAGTGTTGTGCGAGTGTGGCGGCCTGAAGATGGCGCCTCATGTAAATGGATGGTCACTCTAAATGGTGCTCATGAGTAACAAGTCGCTGTGATAGTCACCACAAACGAAAGATCATAAATCATACTCCCTATATAATAATAGCGCAACCTAGCATCGGTAGAATGAAATCAGTGATGGATCTCAATTGCTGCTGGTTGCTTTCCTGTTGTAATTCTCCGAATTACCATCTTTCTCTTGTGTTTGCCTCAGTACAGTGGTGCCACTCCTGGTGTTTTTGATTTCATCTAGTGTTTTTTTGGCTATCTGGTGTTTTTTATTAGTGAGCTGAATGTAATTAATAGCACAATTTTGTATAATTGTAACTGTAATTGAGACTCTTTCATTTTGTGCAATTGTAATTTGCTATAAATTCTACGTAGTTAAATCTTAAATTGCACAAGACACTATAATATGATATGAGTTAAACCGCTGCGAAGTCACTTGGTCATCTGTAAAAAGTTGTAATGACCTGTACAAACAAACCCAAACATTGCTGTTATCTCCCGTTTTCTTTGCCTCTGGTTTACAATGAGTTGCACAATGTTTGTGGTTGGCATTACAACGCATTTTCTGGGCATTTTCACTGTGTGTAAGTTTGCTTTTGTAATCTAGTGTTTTTTTTTATAATGAAATCTAGTGCTTTTCCGCAACAACAGAGTGGCAACACTGCCTCAGTAGTTCAAGGCGATGCAGTCAACTGCAACACTCGTGCATATCCAGAAGCAAAAAGTTTGAAGTAGTAGCTAAAGATGCCATTTTTCCAGGCCTGGAGTGTTATCCATTGATGACCAACCGCTTCAACATTTGGTGGTATTCTTTTGCCGTGAAACTTAGAAAACCGCGTCCCATCACTCTCGTTTCTGGGGAAAACTTCTATTATGTTTGCAGGCAGTTCTATCCATGCTAAATAGTCCAGGATAGTCACTAACATTCCGACTCATGGCACTAGGCTAAGTAGCAGGATCATCTGTTCATCCAAATTTTGAATAATGCGTATCACTACATACAAAACCCCTGCGTATCACTACATACTTTACACGTGGAAAATCGTTACAGTGAAAAGCACTTGATCGAGCACCGATTAAATGAGTAAAAACCGCTTGTCCCGGAGAAGGTGAAACATTCTTTTCTCTATTAACACTAAAGAAATATATGAAGTGATTGTAGATCTCCCAATAAGTTTAAACCTACGTTTAATTTTTTCAAAACAGGCAAGTAGCCTACTG
>JGI24158J21664_10013610_pt1 | contig 10724 bp, 5 predicted proteins | sample Ectturendosymbi3_FD_21664 | JGI IMG/M metagenome (IMG submission 21664)
CACTTTCTATTGTTTCCGCTGTCTGAGTGCTTTCCGCCGGGGAATCACCCTTGGACTCAGTCGATTTTTCTCGCATGTAATGGCCTAGCGCCATTACAAAAGAAACAGATAAATATGCTTGTACAAAATCACAAAACAAACTTAAAAAGCACTCAAAAGCAAAAACTAATGGAATTAAAAAAACAAAATGTCGTCAAAAATCTTCCGTAATTAAACAACAAATGGGAGAAGTTAAAAATTTGAAAAGATAAATGTCAAGAATTATTAGTTTTCATTGTTCCAGACCCTTGGATGAGGTGGGACTTGGAAGGGTTCATCTCTTAAGCGCAACTTTGGAAAAAGTATGAGGCAACAAACTTCATTACGCTTTAACCATGCAATTTGCAATTAATGTCCCATGAAGGGCTCAAGCTGGCACACGCACTTAGTTGCCTTTGTGTAGGGCCATTTTCGAAAAAATACGTCGCTTCGCGCTCGCTCGGCTGCTTTTGGCAGCATTTGTGGAACAACCTCGGCTTTCCGGCGTTCACGCGATCGTCGCCCGAAGAATGCCTGCTGGTTTGCGAGCGCGAGGAATACCCGGTAGCGAACTTCGACAGCAGCAACCACCGGTGCTTCTGCGGAAGAATGACCGAAAGGTAAGGCGAGGTTGTGTTTGTCTGGTTGCTGTCGGTCGCGGCAAAATTTCTCCTCGGAACGATTTGATTTGTGGACACCACGATAATTAGACGGTGAAGTGCTTAGTCGAGTTACTTGTCCGAAGTTTAGCAACAACACCCCGATAGAACGGCACGAGCACGGTACATGCTTATTCGCTCGCGTAATGATCTTGAACACGATTTTAAGTTCCATGAGCTTCGGCAAAGCAGCCTTTGAACACGCTCAGCCGGCCGCAAAACGAGATTCGGACGACCTATCATTCAATTCAATTCTGTTTCGATATTGTCCAGAGTTGATCTGAAAAACTGTAATGAAAAATGTATAGTTGCAATTTTTCGCATTGCCTTATTTTCGTATTTCCATGAGCGAACATAAAAAACAATATTGTCTTGTTGCTTACTTAGCAGCGTAAAAGCAAACGCTACTTTAGAGGAAAATTTAGCAGCTTGAAAGCAAACGCTACTTTAGAGGAAAATTTAGCAGCGTGAAAGCAAACGTTGCTTTAGAGGGAAATTTAGCAGCGTGAAAGCAAACGCTACTTTAGAGGAAAATTAAATACGTTTTTTCCCTGTTTTCGTCAAGTTCGAATCAGTTTAAAGCATCTTCGGTCTGTACTCAATTATCAACCGCCTTAGAGCAACAGTTAAGGTTTACGCACAAACAAATGAGCCAATCATCCGTTGAGCCAATCACCAAACAAATGGGCCAATCACCAATCACGCACAAACAAATGAGCCAATCAAAGATGCTTATCCTTTTCGCAGCTTCGACCACGCACACAAGGTGCGCAGTTGCCTTGCGAAAAATAGCGTTGAGGTCTTTCGCACCACCGCCCAGGACAGTCGTTGCGAAGAAGTCCACCTTCTGCCTCCACGCGCATCGAATCGGACTCTCCTCGCCGCTCATCCGGGATCAGGTGGCATCCGGCTCCGATTCCTGCTCGAGCGCGCTACCGGCTACTATACCGGCAGTTCGCGACACGACCAAAAGCTCTTTCGGTCCGGTAAGCATTCCACAGATTTTTGGTTCTGTGACAACGCGAAAAACGTTTTTTTCAGTGTCCCGACCCCACCTGTCTGGTTAGCCATTGTGGCATGAGTTACCTGTACGTTTTGCAGAAAACTTGGGGGGAGACCTTGCTGGTCAATAATTGATTTAAAGAAGCAACAAGCACAACGCTGCTCGTTCAATTTTCAAAGGTTAAGCTCTTTAGTGCCAATAGGTTGTGACAAAAACTTTTGAATGGTGGCAAGTTAAGTTCCTCTAAAATAGGCTGCTTTAAAAAAGATTACAAACACTGAACGCGTTATTATGTGAAGTGAAAGCAAGTAAGTGAACTTGTATTTTTTCTCGTTTTCATATCACATTTGTTGTCAGTTAGTTCTACTGAAAAGCTAAGTGCGATTTTGATATTTTTTATTGGTGCACTTGGTGTAGTTTGACCGTGAACTTTTTTCAACGATGCCTGACCAACATCAACATGGAGTATTGGTGCACAAGAAATACGACAGCCTGTTTTTTACTCATAAAGCCGAGAGGAGGCGTTACTACGTAGCAGAGGTAGCCACGGATCCGGAGTGCCATGGCGACTCCGGCAGAATTCTGTTTTTTTTCGGATCCGGAGTCACATTTTAGTTTCGGCAGTAGCAGGATTCTTGCGCGGTCTATGTAAATGTCGCTAATTGATGACAAGCATTCCTAAATTTCGGTTTAATCGATGGTTTCCGGAATTTGAACAGGAGTCAGATTCTCAAATTTGGAAAAATTTCGGAGCCGGATACTTATTCAAAAATTTTAGAAATGAAGCGAAGTCTGAAAACGTGACTCCGGGCCTTTCTGGTATATAGTGACGGTATTGAAAAAATAAAGACTGAAAAAACGCGCTAGCGACTATATAAGTGGCGCATAATTGATATTAATAGCAATACAGGGCCTCTGAGATAAATTTTACCATGGAGGTACGAAGACCGATACCGGACCCCTCTAGCTTCTGGGGCCCTTGTCGAAATTGTATAGCTTGTTTCTATAGTATTCAGAATATAGATTAAAGCGCTACCATGGCAAAATTTAGAAATAGATTTATCGTTTTATCTGCAACTGGCTTGCACTAGCAATTTTTGCTTGATTACAGAAAAACTTAGCGAGTGTACTTTCATCCTCCCGGGCTCCAGAGGTGTGATGTACCTCTTGTAACCTCCTCTCGTAGGCCTTGATGGCAAAATAATTGCGAAATACAAAAAATATTAAAGTGAAGGCATGCCGACCATATCAGACACTTAAAGTGAGCGGATGAGAGAACGTTAAATCGTGTTTTTATGCAAAATCGTATTTTTTACCTGCTAGGGCAAGATGTTGTAGTGGAATAGATCGGGTGTTAATTCAGAAATGACTTCATTAAAATACTTACGAAAATGCGTAAGCAACCAAAATAAAATTCGAACGAAATTTTTGTCAGTGCCGCTGCGACTGGCATTTCACGACTGCAACACTGCGGAGTTTACCATTTGCCGTCACACTTAAGAAAAGCAACTTGAAAACGTAAATGTTGCTTTCTGTATTGATGGGGTCCACTGTGCATTGGCTTTGTCAGCCTGTTCGTTTCTAATTTTAAGGCTGTGCAGGTTATTTGTGACTACCCGTTGACGTTGTCTTGGAGGAGAATTGGCAGAGGAGCGGGCGTGGCTGAAATTTTCTGAATTATCAGTTTTTGTTCTTGCAAGGAGATTGAAGCAAGGTGCGTCTCGACCGCGCGGGACTCAATTGAGTCCGTGGAGAAGCGTCAGTGATCCCGAAGAACCTCAAAACTCATGAGGGATCAGACGCAAATTTGTATGAAAACAGCATCTTTTAACCGACATCAGACGTTTTCCGCTTTCGTCTCTCTAATTTTGCGGACTTGAGACCGCGAAGACAACGATGCTAACAAGATAATTTACTTTGCGCCCTGGAAAGGCTGAAAACCGTTGGCAGGCCACAAGGAACGTCACACTTCATCACACGCAACCGCACACATTGGTGGGCTAAACTTTGTTAAAACTAGCTAGCCAAGAGATGAGTCGCATCTCATATTCACCTTGTGCATTGTTACACACAATGTGCGTTCTTGTTGAAAAGGTTTTCTTGGGGAAATGTTGCCATTGGATGACCAACGCACTGACGTCATCGACGACCCTTTGTTCTACAATAGAGAAACTTACTATGACACCATAATCCTGTTGGTCAGGAGCCCGTTCGATGCGATGCTCGCAGAGTTCGCCCGGTGCGGTTTGAAAGATAGCAAACGCGCCTACACAAAAAAAGAAGAGCTTCAGGCAGGTAATGTCTTTGATCTCCGTCTATGGACACTATCGTTCTCTGTTGTGCGCAATCAACTCTTCTTCCACCTGCTGCTCGGCGCCCAAATCAGGATTTTCAACTAATGACGGTGGTAAAGGCGTTCGCTCTGGTAAAATTTCAATGCTCCGATACCTGGCTCTATGCGGTGTTTGCAAGCTTGACTGAGACGAGCACGCTCACAGGCCAGTCCTTTTGTAATTCAAAATGAAGGTGAATCGTTAAAATCAACCGTTTATGGTACCCGTTGCAATTCAAATAAAGGTCACCGTTCCTTTACAGCGTAAGAAAGTCAGTTTTTCTTTTCAAAACTGTCCGAACAGCCAAAAAATCAGCTAGTGCCCTGCTGCTGGATTTAGGATCGTTTCCGCAAATCGGCCGACACCGCCAGGTTTTCTTGTTTTTCCCACGTAGGGGAAGTAATCGCCCGTCGCCTACGCCTATGTCACACATAGATAAAAACTGAAAAAAAATCCGTTTTTGATAAAATGGAAGAAAAACGTCGAACGCACAGCTTCGATAGAGATTGCGTTTATCCAAGTCTGGTAAAACCCAAGATGTACGCGTGCTAATGTCGAGAAACGAGTTTAGAAGGGTGGTTGTGCACAGAAATGCAATTTTAAAGTTAACTCCTGCACCCGCAATCTACAGTCGAGAGAAAAGCACTAACTGCAGCGCAACCTTATCTTCTTTCCAGGCTTCTCCGACTATTTTAAGCGCAACGCGGACAATTGGATGGCTATAATCGAAGAAGTGCTACGCAGTGGAAAACCTTACTTGGTCGTCTATTTTGACGACTTGATCGAAAAGCCTATTGAAACAACCAGAAAAGTAGTCAGCTTTCTGGCCAATAAGCTCCTGCGCCCTGCTGACTTCGCGCAGCGGTTGGCCTGTTTGGGCCAACAGGTCGGGACGCTGGCATCGCCAAAACCGTCGCTAGGTTTTCTTGCTGTGCCCTACGACGACCCGATGGTAGAAAAAGTAAAGAGACATATTCGCGCAGCGCGACGTTTGTTGAAGGACGCCGGCGTGAGAAAACCTTTGCCGCCGTACGAGAAGGTGTTCGAAAAATAATGACTTGAAATCTTGGCCAGCGTGCGAGAGAAGAGAGATTTTAAGCAAAACCGCAATTCGCGCGCCATTTCGGAAAGATATGCGCGATCGAAGAGAAAGAGCAATTTGTGGATTGCGCTGCCTATTTGGTTTCTTCGAGGGGAAAACAGCGCACTGAGGAGAAGTGAAAAGTTCTTTGCCAGCTGAGAAGGTTCAATTGAAGTTGGAAAAGCAACCTCGGGTTGTTTTATGTTCACGCTAACCTTGACAGCAACTTTCTGAACTGAGCACTGCATACGCGCAAAAAATCTGCAAAAATAACAATCAAAAGTTTGGACGTTCACGCCGCTGACATTCTGGCGTAGCTACACTTGAAATCATAGGCGTAGCCAAGGGGGGGCAGAGAGGCCATGCCCCCCAAAAATTTTGGAAAACAGTCATTTTGTGCTTTGAGAGGCTTTTTTCCAAACAAAATAGTGTTATTCGCCTAAAATCAAACATTTGGCCCCCCCCAAAATTTTTGGACTGGCTACGTCATTGGTTGAAATGTGCTTGTTTTCTGTCGCAACTGGAATTGCCTTCCGTTTTTTGTTTTATTTTTAATTGTGAAAACGAAATCTAAAATAGATCTTTCTTCGGGGTTGCAAACGTGCACGGGCAGATCCCTACCTCATGTGTCACTGGACAACAGAAAACATGTTCTCTTGCACGGACTTTGTGAACTTATTTAGTTTAATTTTGTGACTGAATTCGAATCGGAGCTTAGATTCCCTCTATTGCTTCACATTTTTTCGCACTCTGTATGTTCCATATTCCAGGATGACGCAATAGTTGATCATTCACTCACTACCTGCAGTCTCCGAAATAGATTACAGATTTTATTTCAGTACTTCCTACGGGAAGTTCTCATTAATTGAGAAAATCAGCTGTAACCAGACACAGCAGTAAGCTTAAGAAAAGTTGTTATTTTTCAACTTGTGTTTGACTGTAATAGCATTACGTATTTGCTTAACATGACTTTTTTATTGTGGTACGGGTCCAGCAGTTTACAGGTTAGTATTTGTGAAGACGTTACCCTTATTCTTCTCTACGCTCAGGTAGTTAATATGTCTATGACTTCCAAGCGAAAGAAATGTTGAAGTGACTCAGATTTTTTTTATCAAAATTGTGGACCTACCTGCGCATGTCGGAGTACGGCTTGGTAATCAGGACAAAAATTCGCTTCCTCACTAAGTTTTTCCACAATTTGGGCCGAAATACTGAGATTATGGTATTAAACGAAAAACCGCCAAGCTCAAATTTGGTGTGCCAATGTTTTGGAGGGAAAGCTAGATCACACAGTCTGCCCGACTTATTCTTAATCATTAAGACTCTGAGGTATGAAAGCACCATAGTTTCAGTTTACTGAAAGATTACTCGTAGATTGCAATAGATACTGTCATCGTCAGCATTTTTTGCAATGCAATTCGAAGAATGTCAGGAGGACTTCAGGACGCGATAATTTTAATGGCACGACTTGTAAAAGCGTTTTGCATCTAGAATATTCTCGTATAATTGCTTGCCAGCTACATCTGAACTGTACACAGCTCCTAAATTGCCACACAGTAGTTTTTCACAGCCAAGACCGTACAAAGGCCTTGGACATCGAACAGAAAGCCAAATTTGAACAGAAAAAATCTAGCTCTAGACACGAATAACAAATCGCTACTTTGATGAGTTAACATTTTTTGCTCAACTGGCACGGTAACTATACAAACTGCTGTTTTTCGGGAGCTAACTAATATTCTCTACCTTAGTCTTTGGACTGGGGCATTGTGTTCAGCCCATTTATCGGACACTAGTGGCCATAGAACAAGTTTCGTAAAGTCGGAGTGGACTACAGTCCGCACCAGTTTTAGTAATTTGTAAATCTGTACATGACCTCAACACCAGTTATTTGCATCATAGTCAGATACTATCTGCGGACTTAAACGCGTCTCAGCACATGCTGACTAATATCTTCTTGCCTGAAATACAGAGTTACTTGATTTTTGTTATAGCCTGAGAAGGACGATAACGGTTGCCAAGTCGAAACAGACCTTTCAAGCTAGAAAAATTACAAAATGCTGCTAGAATCCGCTCGAATTATCCACTAGAATTTAGCGGACTTAGGCCTGTAGCCTAATTATTTTCGAGCTAGACAGGATTAAAATTCGCTATATCTATCGGAAAATCTGCTAAATTGGCAACCCTGAGGACGATGTCTTGCAGATATGGCATGCGAGCGTTCTGGTTACGTCTCAATGTGGGACCGTCTTGTTTTGCCACAATATCAGAGTTTTGTCATAATGCTTGGTGGTCCTGACGCAACACTCCCGACTTAACCAGAACCGTCGCCAAAAATTTTCAATAGGGGGGCTTTGCGTTTCTGGGGGAGTTTTGCGTTTGTGCGGGGGGGCTTGATATTCTAAAAATTGACAAAAACTCCACTGATTTAGTGTTTCATGTTTGAATTTTGGAGGGCTTGGAGCTTTGTTTGGGGATCTAAGCCCACCAAAGCCCCCAGTGGCGACGGGACTGGAGTGGCGACGGGCCACACGACCTGTTCCCCACGGTGATGAAATACCCTCAAACAGGGCCGGCCTTTAAACCGATGCAGCTGCATTTGGCCCCGCGTCATGGCGGTTGGGCAGGTTGTTTATTTTTCCCAGATCTCCTTGCGCACGAGAATTGTAAAAGGCCTAAAAATCTCATTGTTAGCAAACAATTATCTCGTTTGAATGAACAATGAAATTCCTCTAATAATTATTATCGAACGTTATCAAACGTGCTGAGTTCTCATGCTGAGCGTTATATCTGTGCGCCACCACGTATATCTGTGCGCCACCACGTCTCACGTATATCTGTGCGCCACCACGTCTCACGTATATCTGTGAGCCACCACGTCTCACGTATATCTGTGCGCCACCACGTCTCACTCTATATGGATAGAATTTAGTTGTAACTAGTGCCAGCTGAGACTTAAGCAGACCTACATCATGTCAGTTATATTCAACAGTTCCTTCAAATTTTTTATTGCAGGACCTGAGTAAGTCGATACTTATCTCTGCAAAATCTGTCCAATGCATGGCCAGTTGCCTGTAGAAGTTGTCTTAAGTGTTTGCTGGAATCTTGCGTCAGTTATGAGTTTTCTATATTGCATTCCTATTTGCCTTTCCTTTCAATGCTGCCATCGCTGAAAACAAACTTTTAACAAAAACAGTCCAATTTTGCTCAGCTCGGCGGCAAATTGAGATCCGTGCTGTGTTAGCGAAAGCTATTGCGTAATTTGTGATTCCTGCTGAGTGAGGCTGGGTGTTTCTCACGCTGGGAAGAAATCATGGAACAATAGCATTGCATTATTACGAAATAATAGCATTGTTGATACCATTGGATAACAAAAACTGGGTGAAAATCCGGAACATAAATCCTGAAGTTCAAGGAAGTGCAAAACATTATTTAGTTTAGAGCAGGGCTTCTTAGCCGGTGGAGTTACTAACGGTTTGAGCCAGGGGTGAATATTAGCTGAAAGGGGTCCACAGGCCACTGCATGGGGCTCACTAGCTATCACTCATAAAAACATGAGAAATGATGGTGAATTCAGATGTGGATGGCTATAGTAAAACCCCAAATCCCTTCGGAGGAAAATACTCCAAAAAACGCAAGAAAAACAACAACCTAGCAAAAACCATCAGAATCCTGAAGCTGAAATACAAGCTTGGTGGGGGTCGGGTTTTTACACTTAGCTTGCCAGAGGTGCGATTCGCCCTTCTATGAGGTGCTCATTCTAATCAAATCTAATTTCTCAATATTCGAAAAAAAACTGACGTAACGGAAGGGTCCGCAGCGGTTTTGGGTGCGGCGAAAAGAGGTCACCGAAAAATACTTTTATCTGCAAAAATTTTCTCCTGAACTTCGAAATGCAAGCAACTACCTTGCACGTACAAACAGTGGCGTAGCTAGAGCGTGGGCTGCCCGGGGCGGTCCTTGAGTTTGGCGCCCCCGAAGCCCATAAAAATACGTATTGCACAGCAACTGGCTCTTAAAGCTTTGTAATATCAACTAGTGTGTGCACCATTATAATATTACACAAATCTTACATGCTCAAATATGGTATGCTTTAAATACACACCGAAAAACTCAAACATTGTCAGTAACAGTTAAACATAAAGCAAAAATGACATATAGGGAAAAATAGTAAAAAAAGTGTAAAAAATTAGGACCATCTTCATTTATGAAATGAAAACTACAATTTTCTACACAGTAACTTTTCTTGCCTTTTTTTCTGACAAATTCTTATATGGCAATGTCAAAATTTATTCCATCTGTCAATTGTTGCTCTATTAACAGTGCGGCAAGATTTCTCAACCGCCAGGTGCTCATACTAGACCTTAAGACAATTTTTTATCAGTTTTTGTTTCGAAAAACTCCTCTCACAGGTGGTAACACTAACGGCAATTGTGAGGAAAATCCTCAGCATTATTAATATATTTGGAACAGAGTTCCTAAGGTTGTACTTTTGAATAAACTGCAAAAGTTCAAGGGGGGCAGTGTTGCCAGATGCTGGTTGGAAAACCAGCCCAATGCCCTTACAAAAACAAGCCCAAAAAACTCCAAACTAGCCCAAATTACGGCCCAAAATATGCGATAAAACTAACAGTTTGCAGTGAAAGTAACCACCAGTATCTTATTGCAGTTGAAGTCTTTGTGCCACACACAACTGACTTTCTTAAAAAGCAACCTCAAACATACAAAATGACAACGGTAGTAACATCGTAACAACAATGAAACTATCATTAATAATACCATACATTGCAGTTGAAATAAAATGCTAACAGCAGCACCCTGGAGCATATTATCATAAGCGCAATTTTGTTGTAAAATGTGAGGGGGACAGCTTGGTGTGAAACCAATACATTACGAAACCTAAATAGAAAATTGTGGGGGACATGGCATATTATATCCCAACTGTCTGAAAAAGTGGGGGGACGCGTCCCCCGTGTCCCCCACCTATTTGCACCCATGCATATTATATCAAGCTCGTGCTTTAAGGAATAGAACAGAAAAGGTTTCCTGTTTTCTTTATCTGTTGCAACTTCAAATTAAGAAAGAATACGTTTGATCTGATATACTACTTAGTAATTCTTTAAGGTGATGTAGGCTTACATCATTTATTCTAGAATGGCAAGCAATATGTGCAGCGATTTGTAGACTTAATCTCAAATCAACAGATGCAACACTATCATGTAAGCTAATAGTATTACGACCCTGGTATAGCAAGTAAGACAGCATCAAACAGACTACGTATAGATGAAAATGGAGCCGAATTTTTAATGTGCTTAGCAGTTGCAGAATGATTCTTTAAAATTTGATTTTATCTGTTACTTAAAGCGTGTTTTGTATTGAGCCTTTCAACTTGAGATCCTTTTCTGGCTTTTCGCATAGGCGTATCGCTTGTCATACTGGGCCCATCAACTCAAAGCTTTACATCAAATCCTTCATGAAACTCTGATGCTTGTACACTGCTGTTTAACTAGATCAACAGTGTGGCGTCAGCAAAAGCATAAGCTGTAGCAATACCGTACACTCAGCACAAACGAACATAGCGGGTTTTGTTGCGGGTGATTTTCCTATTGTGATTATGTCTTGCATGGGTACAA
>JGI24158J21664_10013611_pt1 | contig 10724 bp, 5 predicted proteins | sample Ectturendosymbi3_FD_21664 | JGI IMG/M metagenome (IMG submission 21664)
ACAGTAAAAAGATCAGTTCTTGCAACACCGAAAACAATCTAAAATCACCGCTTTTTTGGCGATGTAGCCACAACTAAAATTCTAAATACAGTATTAGCAGGGATTTTTTTAAGGAAAATGTTAGGAACCCGGTATGGATCCGCAGGGACCCGATTTCTCTGATTCTAGGAACCGGATTTTCTCTGATTTTAGGGACCCCATGATAATTTTCTCTGATTCTAGGGACCCGATTTGAAATTCTAGGGACCTGAATCGGGTCCCTAAAACGCCTTTAAAAACCCTGGTATTAGCCATCTGCATTATAAAGAAGTGTAATTCAATTCCCACCTTTCCTGCAAATCTGCTTAGAATCAATAATGACTCCAACAATAACTGCAAAAAGCCCTGACCTTTCAAAACTGCATTATAATCTCACAGTAAAACAAGAAGACTAGCTACATCAACCTGAAACCCAAATGGAAGTGTCACAAAGAAAGCTGAAATGGAACACATGGGTACACAGTCAAATTAAACCACAGCACACAGCAATAAGCATAGTGTCACACACAACCAGTTGAGCAACATATGCAATGTACATCATTAATTTATGCAACATGTGTTCTTAATGCAACATAGGTCAGTGTTTTTCAACCGGGGCTCCGCCGAAACAGACAGAAATTGCCTGGAACGAAGTTCTACATGGTTGTAGCAATACCACTAGTTCACAGTATCCTTGCCACTATGAAATGCATTGAAAACTTTGTTTATCTATTGCTTTTACTTATTCTGCTTTTGGGTTACGTCATACGTGCTAAAGCAGTGTTTCTCAAAGTGGGCGGAATCGCCCCCTTGGGGTCGATTTTGAATGGCAAGGGGCGAAAAAAACAAAGGGGGCGATAGGAGCGCGAAAAAACACAAAGGGGTGAAATGCTCAACCACTCTTCAGCAGCCTACTATTATGACTTGTTAGTTTCTTGCAAATTTTAATTAACTATCGTTGGAGGTTGTTGCCAAAGCAATTTATCTGTTGAATTTTACTCTAGATCAGTGATTTTCCACCTTTTTCATGCAGCGACCCATTTTGCAATCCAATTTGACCTAACGACGCTTTCCGAAAATTTCCAGTCAGGCATATGAAATGTAATTCTGTTTGCACGATAGAAAATCACAATGACTAAAAAATAACGTACGATATCACTATGTTGAACAAAGACTCATTTATTGAATTCATGCACATGGCAGCATCAGAGAGAGAGAGCCGTGGTGTATACAATTCACTCCACAGCACTGCACAAATTGAAAACAAGAAAACTCCCAAGTTACCTACCGCATTCAGTTATCTAATTTACAAACACAGCACATTGTTACGCCACAAAGTCATTCGTGCGTTGCCAAACGAAACAGTACTGTAATGGCCATAATCACAATCAAAACTTTGTAATGGTCATAAAAAACTTTAAAAAATTTGAATGAAAAAGTAGGTGGCTACGATGTCAGTGGCTACGACAAAAAGTGGTTCCATATACAAAATATAAAATCTGGAAGTAATTATGAATATTTTTATCAGAAGCTTTCACGACCCCTAGAAAAATGGCAAACGACCCCTACGGGGTCGCGGCCCTAGGTTGAAAACCACTGCTCTAGATCGTCTATGTTCCCAGCTACAGTGTGGATTATTTCAGGGCTGCGGAGCCGTCGTAAAAATGATACAGCACCGGCTCCTGAGGTGTTATTTTCATAAACACGGCTCCAGCTCCGGAGCTTTTAATTTTCATGAGCGTGGCTCCTTATCCGGAGCTTTCTATTTTCATGGCTCCGGCTTCTGTTCGTTTTCACACATTAATATTTTTATTGCTTTGGTGTGCCTCAAGTTGAATGGAAAATGAATCAAATCAAGTACACAAAACTAAAAGGATATACCAAACCATTTTGAGTAATTTAATCTGGTAATCTTTTACAAGCAGCACTGTTACCATGAGGAAATTATCGAAAAAACAGCAATCACAGGTTCATACAATTCAGATAACAGCAACTGGCAGAAACGTAACTCAAGATAACAGTAATACAAACAATTTCTTGAAAGGCAGTCGCTGGTTTTGCCGTCAATGCCTGAGGACCTTTTGTTATTTCTTACGACCAGAATCAATAAAATGGCTGTTTGCAAAACTACATTTGTGTCTGAGCCTGTAAACACAGACCAGTCCCAAATGACCAAGTGTTTTGCACTCGTTGCATGCTTTGCCTGTTGCAGCCTTGACGATTCCAGCTAACAGCGCTGCCCGAGCAAACCATGCAAAAAGCGCAAAACACAGTCGATCACCTCTGTCATGTGTGCTTTCAAACACGCACAGATTTGCATTAACACAAACGCGAAGATGTTTTCAAAAATCCCTTTTGCAAAGCAGATTATGACTTCTAGCAAGAAATTCACATTTAACTTTTTAGAAATAGCTATCAACAGTGATGAATCGCAAATAAAGCACAATTTAACCTGCGAAGCTTAGGAGAAAATAAGACCGATGGTTACCGTGCTGAAAACAGATTTTTTCCACAGATGTAAACTTCCAGTCCTCATTTGTTTACATTGAATTTTATACCCTCCTGATAATATACTGCTCTGCAAAGCAATGCTAGTTCGCTACCAATAATTATTTACAACTTTCAAGTTCTGCTACTACTTGTAAACGTAATGTTTCCCAGTGAACTTTGCCAGTAATCTGGGAAATCGTGCTAGTAACCCTAATGTTTCTAATAAAAATTCCTACTTTACAATGGCGTGCCGTGCATTCACACTTAAATCTTCAATAGGGTCATATCTTAATCATACTCCCTGCTAACTGCATGACTACACAGTTACAAAAGCTTTGGATACTTTATTATATACCTATTCATTATAGCCCAGTTCTTTTTAGACCGCCACACTGTGACAGACCCGGTTTGATCATTCTGACTACAAAGTAAGATGTTGTGGTAGTTAACGTTTTTCTTACTTGTACAACAGTGGTTCTCAACCATTGCGCTGAAGGGAACCAAATGCAAACCTACAATTTTGTTAGAGAGCCGCACTAAAAGTTTTTACCACAAGTCAATTGACACGTTTTGTTTTATTGCGCTAATGAAGTCTGTGACACAAAATATTAGAGGTGTTACTGGAAAACACTGCCTATCGAAAGGAATCCTTTCCCAGCAAAGATACAGACACCAAGCTGTTACAGAATATATATTTCGCGTACGAAATAGACATCATCAGCTCTTATTCAGATTCTTTTCAAATAGAATCTGTTACAGATGAATTCTTAAAAGCCGCACAAAGGATGCTTGGGACCTGCATGCGGCTCTGAGAACAGTGTTTGAGAACCATTGTTTAACAAATAATACCTGGCCTGCCAGCTGCGATGTCAAAGCCTTAGCGATTATTAAAACAAAGAAACATCACAGGCTTGCAGATCCATTGTCACAGGCTTGCAGATCCACAGTTTGGTGTCGTAACTCATAAGAATCGCATTTAGTGTGCGGTAAAGAGCACACGCAAGTCTATTTGGCAAAACCGTTAGTAGGAAGGGATCTGGAGACGGAACTACCTCTCAAATGACCATAGTTCCGGCTTCGGTCCTAAATATTAAACTGAGCTCCGGCTCCAGGCAAAATGCCCAGCGACGTCGTTCCAGCTTCGCAGCCCTGGATTATTTTCACAAGAATTCTGAACGTTATATTAGTGTCGTAATACAATTGCTTAGTTCAGCTTTTTAATGACTTGGTTCAGATAGTTAATACTTTCTTTAAATAAAAGAATTTAATTTACTACCTTGTGTTTGCTTTATCAGGCTTGGGGGGCGAAAACGACGTGCCGAGAGTGAAAAGGGGGCGATGGAAGAAAAAAGTTTGAGAAACACTGTGCTAAAGCGTGAAATGGATCATTGCATAGGGTTCCACAAGCAAGGCAAACATTTGTGGAAGGATCCACTGCAGCCAAAAGGTTGAAAAACACTGACATAGGTTAGTAACGTATGCAACGCGTAGGCCTATTTAATGCACGTGAGTGGAGATTTATGATGTTACAGCGAAGCCTCATTGGGAACAGTTATTAGGACCACCAAAAAAGCAAATTGACCTGATGAAAAATGAGTGTGATTTTCAACTTCAGCACCCGAAGTTTAGTCACAATCAGCTCTATCGGCACTAAAATTGTGCTACCCAGTTTATTGATTGCAATTCAACAGAACGACCACCACGGAAAGGCAGGAGATTTGTCTCTGGGTTTTGATTGAAACCCTGCAGGAACGAATCAATACCACATACAGTAATTAGTTTCAAAATCATAATGACCTCCACATTGCAGTGAAATCGGCTTAGCCCTGTAGCGTCCAAGAAACCTCAAGGACCTCTGTGGTGGAAAAAGCCGAAGACGTTTTGCTGCTGAAATAGTGTATTTGCAACTTGATTTCATCCTCAGTCACAGGGACGGCAACATAGATAAACGACAACCTGCTCTGCATCACCGAGGTAGCTTTCTTCAATTAGCTTTAGCTCATTCGACTGTGCAGAAACCACATTTAACAGGGATAAAAGCGTAGAAATTGATCAATTCTCATGCCCAAAACTGTTTAGAAAACAATGTCGAGAATGAAAGAATGCCGAGCCAAACTAGAGATCTGTTTACTCGTACATCTATTCTATACGTTTGTTATTGTTCAATGAAAGTAAGCTTCGGAAAGCTTTATGGAGGTTACAGATGTTCGCAAAAGAATTATTTGAAAGGTTTTGTATTTAGATTCATAGTAATTTCTAAAATTTCATTTGGTTTTAAGACTTAGGAATTTATTGCGCTGTAGTTATAAAAATTTACTTTCAACTTTTGGATACTTATATTTGGCTTCATTTACATTGGAGAGCACTTGAATTGTTCAGCTGAGCAATAATCTTTTGATGAAAAGCACACTTTTTTTTAAACTTCCGCGTCATTAATTTTTGACGGCAAGAAGACGCAAGTTTTTGTAATAAAAACGAGATACATAACAATTTGTCTTCTGCTATGGTTTTCACCAATTATCAAGGTTTTGTCTTGCTCTCTGAAATGCTGCTCCAAACTATAACTGATCAATACCTGTTATTATGCAGGGTTAGGCCAATGTTAAAGCTGTTATTGTGTTTCCTCCCAGCAGAATAAGGTATATTACATTTTTATTGAGAGTGCAGCGGCTAAGATCATGTTTTCGACGTGGCAAACGTCCATCGTTAGATGCTCGTGGCCCAGAGTTTAGGTTTTCCGCACTGGGTTTTAACAATTCAAACGTGCTCGTGCAAAACAGTTCATTGTATCGGAGAAGGTGCTGTGAGCAGATAAAGTAGGAAACACAAAATAGGTAACATGCAGTAGAATCGAAACAAAATTAGCAAAATCAATAGTGCAGTAGGATATTTGCTATAATTGTATAAGCCTGCGGACAGCTACAAACATATGAAATTGTATAGCTAACATGCAGCGCTTTGTGAACATTTGCGCTGAAAGATTTTCAGTGTATTCGTCTAAAGGATTAAAATCAATCATTAAAAATGAAAAACACTACGTTTCAGTTATAAACAATGCAAGTGCTTTCGAGAAAACATTATAAATAAAATCGTTGTGCATGTTTCCCGAAAATGCTTTCTAGATCTTGTGTTTTCTACAATGTGTGTGCTCTTCTAAATATAAAAGTTCTTCTCATACATTTGTCAAACCAAGCTGAATTTTGCTTGTTTTTGCAGAAAAGATGAACTTTACCACACAACGAAGTGTGGAGTCAAATACCTCGGAAGAATTGGAAGCTTTGCATAGAATCTATGACTCAGTCTTCGCAACAACCGTGCTACCTCTCTTCTACTTTACCATCACCACATTTGGTTTGGCTGGAAACTGTTTCATTTTCTTTGTAATATTGAAACTTTCAGTAAGTAATACCTTCAATGAAAACCAAAATTTGTTTGAAGTTACTCACAAAATGATACGCAACAGTGCACACTGTTATAACTTTAATTCGTTGCGGTGTTACGTATTTTGTAAATGAATACAGGAAAGGCGTTACTAGTGTACCTACAGTAGCCTGAAACGTTTGGTTTTTATTCTCACTAAATCAGTAATGCAGCACACGCTTCTTTAGTGATAGCGATTTAGTATACACGAAGCAAAATTTGTGTGACCAAAGCGCTACCCTAGGTCAGTGATTCTTAACCGTTTTCATTGTTGGTAATCCTTTGATATTTTTCACCACTTCTCGCACCCTCGTCTACAATTGGTGGTAAAACATATTGAATTTATGTGTAAGTGACAAAATTGTGTTTTACCATTTTTATTCACATAATTGCCACGAAATAATGCGGCGTGATTCAGCACCCTCGCACCCCGTTGCAACCGATCTCGCAGACTTAAGGGATGTGTTCGTCCCTAGTTAAAAACCACTGCCTTATTTCGATATCCATTCAATGTGTCAGTAAGGTGATAAAAGCAACTGTCTATAAGTAATTAGTCTCCAAAAAGGTGACATAATCAAACCATTCATCGATATTTTCAATAGGAAGTCGATTCGCGTTACTCTGCGCATCTTCAGTCCTGAAATCATATTCTAATAGAACACCATTAAACAAATTTGCTAATTGATTCGACTTCGCCATCTTTTCGGTGACTTACTACTTGAATACAGATATGTGCAGCAAGGTTGAATCATCGCGAAGTCATGAAAGCAAAGCCAGATCTGCTGAATCTTAGAAAGTTTGCAACAATCCTAGAGATTTTAAATCTGTCTTATCTGCAGCATCGGTACACTTTTATAATTTTTGATAGAAATTCTTTAGTTTTAAAGGAAAAATTGTTTTTTGCAAACCTCTCAAAAACCGTTATCAAGAATTAAGTATTTTTGAAAACAAGCAATAAATTTGTATTGCATCGAAATAGTTTTACCTAGAAAGCACAATTAATTTTAAAAATCTGATTATATATTATCATAAGGGAAATGAGTTGAATAAAAAGATGAAGAACGTAGAAGCTGATTAATATAAATTCTGATAAACCCATTGATATTAATTGATCAGTGCGAGGTGTTTCAGTTGAAAGGAGCAAGTACTTCTTAATAATTTATCCGTTAAAATGGTAGTATGTATATAAGCTAAGTATTGCTACACAGTTTACAGAGTGGTAATAGTTACATGAGACGTTTTTTAAAACTAAGTAAATCACGAAACACCACTGATCACGCGGTCACGTGATGCTTGATCATGAAGCGTTTGTCTTTAATGCTGATGATTTACGCGTGCATTGGCTGAGATGCTTTCATTGCCATTGATTGCATTTGTGTGTTGGTTGAAGACCTAAGGGGATTCGAACAACAACTCTAACGAACTTCTGCATTTGAATGATAATAAGTTGTTTGCTATTACTTTTTTGAACTGTTAGCAGGCCCATAACCAGCTTGGGACCAGTGGCGTAGCCATCCCAAAAATTTGGGGGGCCAAAATGTTTGATTTTAGGCGATTAACCCTATTTTGTTGATAAAAACGCCTCTCAAAGCACAAAATGACTATATTTTCTAAAAATTTGGGGGGCATGGCCACTTTGCCCCCCCCTCTTGGCTACGCCTATGCTTGGGACACCAGGGGTGGCGAAGGGTTTTCTGAGAGGGGCCCACATTTTCTAAACTATGTCCAATAGTTTTCAACTATGCCCAACATATTTTTCCAGGAGGGCAGAAAAGTTTTGCAGGGGGGCGAAGACCCTCTCCTCGCGACTCATATCAAGCATTGCCAAAGCACTGTTCTCTGCTACGGACGGCGAGTCGAGTTTATCACAAACAAACAATTCACTGATTTTTTTTAATTAAGTGCATTTTTTATTTCCTGTTCTTTTCTATTCTTTTTTTGTAACCACTTTCATGCAGACGGCTTGCATCTCTCCCGCTCCCAGCCATGTTCTTCAGTATCAAGCCTTTCACACAGCACTGTCTTCCTTGATGTCCAATTTTCCACTGACAAAAAGCTCACAATAACGCAAGATCGCCAGACAGTCAGACACTGCATATCTCCGATGAAAAGCAGTATTGTCATTCTTATATTCCGTAACAAACAATATTATCGTTTTGTTACGGCACTGATAAGAGTCTACCAGAAGCTTGCATTTTCGCTAGTTTCAAAGTAAATTGTGAAGTTAGGCCTCTGCGCAGTTTCGCAAATGTTAAGTTGGTAATGAATGGTCATAGGAAGGAGTTGCGCGGGACCCTAGGACATGTCCTACATATGTATTTGGCCTACACGTAAATCCGTCATTGCGTACAGAGACCCGTCAAATGCTAGAACAGTGGTTTCCAAACAGGGGTCCATGGACCCCCAGGAGCCCACAGACAGATTTTAAGGGGTTCATGATCTTTTTTTGAAAAAGATGAAAAAAGTGATAGGGAACGCCAAACTTTTCAAGGCAGTGGCATAGCCTGCAAAAGAAAAAAAATGAACGCAACTTTAAAATCCAACTACATGGCAACACACCATCTGTGCATATGAATGAACATGTTTATGCAGTTTGACAAAGCTATGCAAGTTGTTATTTGATCAAATTCAATAGGAAGTTTGATACTGTTTGCTCTTAAGTAGTTTATCCATACGAGAAGTTTCTAACAGAACACATCTTGCAATCATCCTCCAACTCAAGGCGATTTCTGTATGTACTTTTGTTGAAATATTGTTGAGATGCCGGACCTGCATAAATATGTGCAAACAAAAGACAAAAGCAAGCGGAGTGCAACTTTAGGAACATTAGGACTTGAGCCGACCATATGAATCCAAAATTCCGCAACTGTCTTGTCATCAAACTGGTCTTTGGCTGTGGAATCGTTTGGCAGATCAATCAACTCATCCTGCTGCTCCTCAGGTGCGCTGATGCTGAGGCTGTTCGATCGGCGTGGCGTCGCATGTGCGATGTACAGTACCACAAACGGGATGTGCGCCAAGGATAGCACCCACACGTACGTGGCACGAAGTACGGTGTGTGGTTTCAGTTGTTGCTTGCTGCCACAGTGTGAAGCTTTGTATGCTTGCCGCTTGGGCCCTTAGATCGCAACACTGATGAGCAGAAGGTTGAGTTGAACCTTTTTTAAACCCCTGTCACTAACCCTAACTCTAAACCTTTTTTAAAACCCTGTAACTAACCCTAACTCTAAACCTTTTTTAAAACCCTGTAACTAACCCTAACTCTAAACTCAACTTGTCAACCCGGACTAAAAACGTCGTGAGGTGACCATACCGTATAGGTTGTCTCGCCTAACCAATGGTTGTGGAGCCAGAGCCGAAACTCAGATTTTAGGCTCCGACTCCACAAGCTTGCATGAGAAGGTGCGCGCTATAGAGTGTTTCTCAATTCCACGTTAAAAAAAAGAAAAAGTTAGCCGTATTTCATCTAGACAAATTTTTTTTCATTCACTGGAAAATATTATAAAATTTCACAAGATTTATGCCTGGATCCAAGATTCCTTTTATGTCACCAACTTGTTTCAAATGTCGCAAAATTTTGAGAATTTGGTAACGCATGTCACCATCGGGTAACATCGTTGCTCAATCTTTCAATGCCTGATCAACAAACTTTTCACATTTTTCCACCTGAGGCCAATTAAATTATATGCAATCATTCCGCCCTTAGCACCACTTGTTACACACAATTCGATTCGTTAGACAGTTTGATTGTTATGCAAAAATGTCAATTTCTTACGTGGAAAGTTCAATGGAACATTCGTGACTTTTGACGCACAAAGCGGATGATAGCCTTTTCTTGTTAGAGACCACTTGTAAGTAACTGTATTGACTGGTTTTATTAAAGGGGTCCACAGCTTTCAGCCAAATCGTCAGAAGTGTCCATGACACTGAAAAGGTTGGGAACCATTGCTCTAGAAAAACGTAGTTCTTTGCCAAAGTTGTCCAGTCTGTGTGATACACAACAGTAAGCATCAGCAGCATGAAGTTAAATTCGGCACGCTACCCTTTTGCAACGTACGCTTACTGACCGTTCACACTTTTTCGTATTAATTGCATAAACATACAAAGGGTTGTTTCAAGTAATTGTAACTATCGAGCACTGCCACTGTACCTTGTATTTAGGGCTCTCACAAATGCAACTCCAAAATTCCCAAGAATAGTAACCTACCATAAAATCCCTATTTTGCATAAAACATCCCCAAATCTGTGGTGGTGCAGCTCAAAATCGGAGCGCTATCATAAGTGTTAAAAATAGAACCCAATATTATTTGCAACATAAACTGAAACGATTCATTTTACACATTTTCAAACTTTTCCGAAAATCCCTAAAAAATTCCTAAATCGGGTCAACAGTTTTTGAAGAGTTATTAACAATGAACCGACCTGCTAAATCCAAGGATGATGTAAATGGCTCATTATCTTGTTTGAAGTCATCTTTTAGTTATTTGTAACAGCTATGTGGTTCAAAATTCTAAGCGGAATAGACATCTGTGTGAAAGTTATTCAAGCCAGGTAAGCAACATCAGACACACAAGTTGCTAACATTCAAAAGTTTCTAAAGCAGTGGTTCTTAACCTTTTCTCCGTCACGCCGTAATTTTCTTATCTTTCACGCTCCCCTGACTTCAAATACAGTAAGTTGTAAAAACAAATGTACTTTCTTGGCAAATTTATTTAATTATTTTTAATCTAAGGTTCTGTAACAGACACGAGGTCCATAGAGTACACACACACAGTCTGCACAACGTAGATTGATAA
>JGI24158J21664_10013612_pt1 | contig 10724 bp, 2 predicted proteins | sample Ectturendosymbi3_FD_21664 | JGI IMG/M metagenome (IMG submission 21664)
GGCTGAGCGACTATGTCATTTTTTTGAATGGGGTCGCGAGCTTATGTCATATTTTCAAATGGGGTCGCGAGATGAAAAAGGTTGGGAACCACTGCTCTAGACACATTCCTTATAAAATGCATGAAATTTGTCACCTACAAGGACGATACGTTGGTGCGAGCAATTTGGGATACAGTTTTGTGCACTCCTGCTGACAGCTCTTATAAAGCTTATGTTGAGAGTAATAAATGCTTTTGATCAGGTGTAGAGGAGCGTATATAGGCGCGGCCAGTCGTGAAAGTAACAGAAGAGCAGAGCTGTTTTTTCCATACATACACGAAGCGACTTATATCTTCCAGCGCGAGATTTAACAGAAGAGCAGATATGATTTTGCCATACAGACGCACAGCGATTCGTGTCAAACCCGAGCTATGCATCGCCCTTGCCTACAAGAGGGGGTACAAGAGTTCATTGTCCCGGGCCTAAGGCCAGGGAGGGTGAAAGGATGCAAGTTTTTCTATATCAAAGGCTAACATTACTAGTGTAAGCCACTTATCACCATAACAATTAATCTGTTTCTAAATTTTAGCATGATAGCTATTATCTGTATTCTGATTACAAAACAAACAAACTATAGTTTCGACGAGGGGCCTAGAAGTTATTGCGCCAGTATCGATCTTGGTACCCTCTGCTAGTAAAATTTTTCTCAGAGGCCCTGTGCATTGCTCTAATTGCAACAGAATCCTGTCGATTATCGAACAGATGCCGCACAATCTGTCGAACAGCGTTCCGTAAAATCGAAAGACGCCGTAGTCCCGCGTGTCTGTGCGGCAAAAGACGAACGACAAGCAAATCATTTGTAGGATTGAACAGTTTCCTCTGAAGTATTCCATGAGAGAGGAAAATCTAAGCATTTGCTCGTTGGTTGTCGCTCACTGCGGTCGTTCAGATCAGACATAAGAAGGAATTGCACAGTTAGTTTTAAGTACTGTTTGATTTGAACGTTGCAGTTTTGATGCTACCGTCATAGTCAAAATATGAGTGAAGTAGTGCCATTGCGTAAAATTTTTAAGCTGATCACGGACTTTTATTCAGCTTTGTGATTCTGATGAAGAATGAATCAAATCCAGCCAAATGTGCTTTAGTTGCTCATAAGGTTAAATGTGCCTACCGTGTGCCTGGTTAGGACAAACTGAAGCATGTAGTGATACAGGAAAACCAGCAGCACAATAAAGCTTTGTCATCTGTCCTTTACTAATTACAAAAAGGTTTACAATAAACTTAAAGATCACGTGCGAACAAAGTGTCATGTTTTTCATCAAGAAAACGTGTATGAGATGCTGAATAGCTCTGCATCAGCGTGCGATATTTGGATAGCAACTGCTGTTACGGAGCAATGTATTGGTTTCGGCAAATTAGACAATATGGCATCAAAGACAATATCGTAAAAATAAAATACATCGTCTCAAATCTGTCAATCTAGACTTGTTCAAATGTAGAATAACTTTATAATGGGGTCGCTGCAATAAATGGTCACATCAGTGGCGTGCAAACATTAATTCGGTATCAGGCACCTTCAGTTGTTTACACTTATTGTGACGACATTTTAGTAATTGCAGTGGTCAGGTCATTTCAATAAAAGGCATGTTTACATGTTTATCGTTTGCTTTGGCCGTAGTATTTATTATAAGGCTATTTAGCACTTCCGCTTTTCGTGTACCAAAGGCATGTTTACACTTGTGGAAGGAATTGTTAATTTTTTACATGAATCGCGCAAGAGCTTAAGTGCCTTTGCAACTAACTATCTCGAAACAAAATTTCTTCAATAGGGAGACGCATTACTTTAGATGCATTGGACGTGAAACAAAATTTCTTCAATAGGGAGGCGCATTACTGCTTTTAGTTTCAGACTTTCAGCAAATCATGAGCGGCTTTGCAACAGTAGCAAACAAAACTAACACGATGCAAGAGTTCGCTCATAAGCAAGTTCATTTCTAGAGAGTTTGAGGTGAGCAGCTTTTTGGTCAAAACAGTAACAACACCCTTGTCAACAAATATTAGAATCTATAAGCTTAGATTTCGTTGAAGCATTGAACGAAATCAATACTGCAAAATATCTTTCAATAGCAAGGCGAATCACCATTAAGCAGTAAACACCACGCTGTGTGGTTCAGCCAGTATGATGGTAGTAGAGCTGAAATTACCTCGTTGCATTTTGCGGCAAGTTTACAAGTCTTCGTAAATAAAGATGCTTCATTGCTTGGGGATTATTTCCGACAGTGTGTAGTATCCGTATTTGCACAGAGAACAGTAGTTGTACACAAAGCAGACAAGTTTCAAATCCAGTCAAGACTACCATTGATTTTGTACAGTATAAGGCAGTATCCAGACATCAGCTATGACCATTTTTAGCAACGATTTCTGGAATATGGAAGCTTCATTGCTGCAAAAAAGAAGTGCTTCAGGAATTGGGAAAGTTAGTCATGTACAGTGGGGAAACGGGCACTATAGTCAAGGCCAATATTTTGAGTGTGTTAAAAGACGTTCCAGAACGTTTTCCACTCGCAAAAAAGCTCACACAAATTGCTTGCATTATTCCTCTGACGTGGTTTTCGGATGAACGCCGTTTTGCGCGATGAAAAATTTGAAACCTCAAATGAGATCTACCACGATAGACGATCGTTCATCTAGGCTAGCACTGACGCATATCTGTAAAAAGATTGAAAGTGATGTGCAGGCGTTTACTCACGTATTTTCATTATGTTTGTGTGTCGGGGCGACGTAACGAGTTTTATAGTGGGGAGGTTGGTATGGTTGATTGATAGTGTGACATCATCGCAGATCATTCAACTTTGAAATTACTTTTACGCACAATTTCCAAAAAGATCGAAGTAGGTAAAACTCACGTACACTCAAGGCAATTTCATAGCAGATATTTTCAATTTTTTTAATTTTGACAGTACTCTAGCTCCAACAGGATACATAGATATCTATGAAGCAGACCTGCGGTGGCAAAAAAATCTCAGTTTTAGTAAAGACGATTGATGCCTATTTTCAAGTAATGCAGCTAACTTATAAACCAAAAAAACGGTTTCGTCATATCCGTTCTTAAAACTATAGCCCTTAGACTCTAGGCACCAACCTCTTGTACATGTAATATGTGCAAAGAAAAACCATATAGGCAGTATAAAAGTAGAGGGTCCTTTTTGTATGGGATCCCTTGAAAATCGGTAATCTACCCCTGCTTACCACTTAAAAATTTTACATCAGTGAAACGGAGACTTTAGTACATCCAGAAATTGTTCAAGTTGGTGTTAAAGCTGTAGTACCGAAACGTTTGATACCGTTTGCTTTGCTTTAGTAATAATGTTATACCCAGTGGTGGATCCAAACCAGGTATTTTTGGGGGGGCAGTCAGATAGGGGGGCGCCAAAAATGTCTCGATACCACAGGTTCTCTGTGAGAATCGTTGGGTATCACACAAAAGTGGTTACATTTTGTAGGCCAATAAAGTGGCTATTTTTTGCTGGTCGAAGTAAACTATGCGATCTTTCATGGAAAACCACAGTTTAACATGGCCTTTTATCTTTAATTCACAAAACGTTTGAAGCGGGTCCAAAAAGATGCGCCCAATTTTTCACAAGCTACACGTAACTGAGAACGCTATTGGTGTCCCAAATCATCTCTTGTCTCTTATATCTACAAAAAGTATTTTGAAGATATACCCTAAAGCATTCTGCGCGCTAGTGTTTGACACTGTTTTGGCTCTCTGTAGATCAGAAAAAATAATGTCTGAAATGCATACCTGACGTGGTTCGACGTATAATGGTTTTTCCCCAATCTACGGGCCTAATGAATAGGTAGATGACGATTTTGTTTTCAGACGAAGCTTGTGCAGTTGCATGTACATGGAAAACATATTTATTGCTGAAGCGACAATTCAGAAATAAAACATGAACGAAAACTGTGAAAAAGCATTTGCTATGACATTATTCCCATTTTAGGTAGCTCTGCTGGCTATCATGAAAATGATCTCATACACGCACGGTAGATTCGCACTGGTCCAAAAAACACATATTGTCCTAATATACATATACATTTAACACCACCAATAAAGGTAGAATTGCAATACGTTTTTAATACCATTTCACATGTTTGGATTTCAAACTGCTGATATTAAGAAGAAAACATCAATCCCACTAGTCAAGGTTATGATAAAAAGATGTGACACTGTTCAAAAGAAGTAGGGGCAGAGGGGCTGAGCCCTTCAAATTCACCGTCAATACGTCCAAACTCAAGCTCTAGTCATTCCGATAAAGTCATTTACCAGTTTATTGCAAATTACTATGAATCCCCCGCAAACAAGCACCACCACTGCTGTTGGTCTGGTGATGCAACTGCTTCTTTCTAGGCCAGCAAACAAAGGTGAGAATCAGCCTATACAAAATTTAGTACCACGGCTCTCAGCCAGCACCATAGCCACCAGTAAAAAAGATAAAATTTGCACCACAAGATGGCTTTTCTGCTGAAATGTATGCGATTTATGTGGAATGAGCTAACCAATGAGGGCATTTTGCTGTAGGTTGCAGATTTTGCTAACCACCCCGAATTTGTGTTTTTGTGCCCGGCGTGAACTGTCTACTATTTTGTAATTGCAAAAATAGGAACAAAACCACATGGCCACCAGTCACTGTTGCCAGGCGCGTAACCTGAAGAGCGAAAAGCGCCGCCCCCACCAAATTTTGAACTGCAGGTATTGAACCGTTGACCAAATATTGTCATGATAGCGGAAAGCCAGTTATTCATTCCACCCACCAAGCTGTGGATAACTGGTATTTTGCCGAAGTTTGCATATTAGAGCTGAGTACCACGGTTCATTGAAGCGCACCGTGGTAACGCTACCACCACGTAGTAATTCAATGGTACACTTCGTAGTGCGTATACCTGTTGGAGGAGGGGTATGTTCACGGCCGGATTTAGCTGATGCGAGGCCCTAGGCTAATCCACTTGTGAGGCCCCCTCTCCCATTGTTACGAAAAAAAAATGGAAAAGCATTAATCATTTACGCAAAGCCGAAAATGACGTTCTGGAAGTACGGTCAGTAAAAAATTCTAAATCATTACTGGAGTGCCCACGATCACTGCGTTTGCTGCTGCCTTCGACGCAAAAACGTTCAATGACAGGGAATTGTTGAAATCCTTTGGCTGGCCGCAGCAGGATTATTAATTTCCACAGGCAAACCAACCGAAAACGCCACGATTGAAATATTTGATAAAACACATTGCCTACTCTTTCATGTAGGTATCACACCTTTTTTTCTTATCTGTGTTAAAAAAAACAACAAATACACTGCACATATGTGTGCTGGCGGCATGAAGACGTTAAAGCGCAACGTGAGGACCACGTTGCGACTCGCTTACCACGGCTGTAAAAATCTCGCACATACGAGCAAAACACGTCAAGTAAAACGCACTCACATGGTTGCAACTGCTCGGTTGACGATTCACGTGATCGTTACTTTTTCACACTGCTAAGAATCGAACGCAACGAAACTGCGGCGCGATAGGATGCGAGGTTTAGAACCGTCACCAGAAAGCCATTAGTAGAGGAGATTTAGATTTGCGCAGAGAACTCGACATTCTAAAAACTTGATAACATCTTTACTGATTTATAGTGTTTCATATTTAAATTTGGAGGGGCTGACCCCACCAATACCTCACGTGGCGACGTGACTGGTTTAAATTTCCGTTATGCTGTCATTATTGAAATAAGTATAAAGAAATAAAAAGCTGCAATCATTGAATCAAGTAAGGCTGAACATAGCACAGTAAACAATTAAAAAAGTTTTTTTCCTGCCTTCTTCATAGCAAAATCATCTAGGAATTCGTTACAATTTTTTTGACTACGTTTGTCACTTTTAATGCACCAAATGCTTAGTGTGGACAACCTCTCCTGGAACATTGCGACCGTTCAATTCATTTTTAATTCTTTTGAAATTTGAAAAGGACCTTTCCCCTGAGCATTTAGTGACCACCAAGCTAAGAAATAAGGCTTCGTGTGGTTGCATAAACTAAGAACCACTAATCTAAGGCATCAGACCCAAACGCGCTTTTGTCATTTTTTTGTTGTTTCCCTGTCTCTTTGGGGAAGAGTTCTGTGGTTGCCAGTTGGCAAAGTGACTTTTTCCTGCTATTCAAGCTCATCAAGATCTCTGATTTACTTAGTATGGGAGCAGTACAAACTTGCGCAAGTACTCAATAGCAATCTAATTTCTGAATGACTTTGGTAAAGAAAATTAAAATAGAAAATCCCACCTAAAAATACTAATCGAGCTTGAAGAAATAGAAACGCTGACAAAACTATTGTATTGCTCAGTCACAGAAGCAGCAACTATGCTTTAATCGTAAGATACTGCTGCTAGCCCTATAAATAACTCGTATTTGCACAGCAGTGGCGTATCTAGGCTATGGCAGGCATGGTTCGTGTCGTGAGCGCCAATTTGACGGAGGCAAAACATTGCTTGGCAAATATCAAAATTTGTGACTTAAAGTCTCTTCAACCTCTATTTTGCTCCCCATACAATCTAATCATTAGATAAGGGCGATGCAGCTTTGCAATTAATGATTTTGCAGCTTTGGAGTTAGAATAGATCATTAGATTCTAATGCATTAGGCCTGGCGTGTTGTGCCAATACCCCCAAGCAATATTACGAAACTGTTTTTGTGACACAACACAACGGTCAGACATTGTGACAGAACAATAAGGTTCGTTTGCCACATCAACAAGAGCTCGTCCTTCTCTCGCTATAGGAAAGGTTCAGTCACTCCGAGTTTCAGGCAAGATGATATTAGTCAGAATCTGGTTGAGATGAGTTAAATCCATACTACGCAAATAACTGCTGTTGATCCCAAAGGTTTACAAATTGCTCAAAACTTCTGCGGCCTACTTTACTCCGACCTTACGAAACTTCTACGATGGCCACTAGTGTCAGATAAATAAGCTAAACACAACGCCCCAGTCCAGAAATTAAGAAGAACATTATAGTTAGTCCTCGAAAAGTCAGCAGTTAGTATTTTTACCGTACCAGTTGAGCGAAAATGTTAACTCACAAAAAGAGCTTTCTTAGTCTTATGCAGAGCTAGCTTTTTCTGTCCCCTGGTTTGGCTGTAGCACGTTCAAACGTCGTTTTGCTCTTGCACATGTACAGCCACTTATTTTAGGCCTACCATCAAAAATAAATGTGATTCATTTTAAAACAAATTTTCGTTTGCAGTTGCAATATGTTGCGTGATATTTTTTGTAAGATTTACAATTTGGTCAGCCAATACTCTGCATAAATTATGGTAACGCTAATTATTGTTTGAATGTTTTGATATCTTCATACTGTAATGAGAATAAATCAGTATAGAAGGATGTTATCGTCCTTATGGATAATTTATAATTTTATTTTCAAAAACGTTTGAAGCAAAAATACGCATTTTCTATTTTGAAAAATTCAATTTCTGCGTGGTTTGTGTTTCGCAAAAATTGTGCCTATATCTAATAGCTAAATTATTGAAAAGGGCGCACATTTATACTTTGCTGTGGGCGCCAATTCACGTAGATACGCCACTGATCTGCAATGCAACATAAAGCTTTGATCAGGTGCGATGGCGTAACTGGAGGTTTGAGCAAGGTGGGGAAACTTAGCTGAAGGAAGCATACTGGTCAACACTCAGAAAAAAATTAAGAAACAATAGCGAATCCGGATTTGCACGGCCATACAAAAACCCGAAATCACCGGAAAACACTCCGAAAATCGCAAAAAAACAACAACCTACTGAAAACCAAAATAGTAAATACGAAAATACAAGCTAGGTTTTTACATTTAGCTTGGCACGGGGGCAGTTCCCACCCCTGCCCTTAATCAGTTACGCCACTGACCAAGTGCATTTCAAACACGAAGAGCCACAAGTTCTTCCGCCTGATTCTCACGTAACAATCGGTACGATTCAGCAAACGCAGGACGCAGCAACGTGCTTTGAGGATATCGACACAGTAGCTGGCATGCCGCTTGACCAACGGTCATATTGAGATTCATGGAAACTTGGAAGACCCTGGCTTTATCACGACGAAAATTGAATAAAACTAAATTTCATGAATAATCAAGACACAAATTTTTGACGAAGATTTATCGAAATTTCCATATACCGGCAATTGACTCTTTGCGCACCACAGATTGTTCGAGGCCCCCTTGGATCTTGAGGCCCTAGGCTTAAGCCTACGTAGCCTGTTCGTAAATCCGTCCCTGAGTATGTTGCACAAATGCATTATTAGGTCATAATTCCATAAGCTAATGGAGCACGCTCCATGCAATTTTGCCAGATAGCGGCAAGTTCTTTGTTAACTTACATCTATAACTTTTTACACGCTGCATTATGGTGCAATCAGGAGCATTAGTTCCGACAAGAAGCCATCCATTTACGTATATGTTGCAAAACTTTAACGCAGAACTACTGCGAACTCACGGACTGCACTGGAAACAGGGCTGAAACTGGTGTTTCGCTTTGCAGGCTTCTAAAATCCTGCGTCAGTTGCATGTTTTCCATGTTGCATTCCTGTTTTCTCTTCTGCCTTTCCTTTCGAGGCTCCCGCCAGGCATTAAAAAAATGAACTTTTAACAAAATCAAATCAATTTTGCACAGCCCAAATGCAAGTCCAGAACCATGTTGGCGAAAACGACCGCGTTGCGATTGCTGGGCAGTTCTCACGCCGGATGGAAATAACGGAACAATAGTATTATTGTCAGATAGCAGCAACAATGCTATTATTTCGTAATAATACTATTGTTCCTCAAAATCACCCCCTGGATCCGCCACTGGTTATTTTTTAGCAGTTAGTTAGAGACCAGACGTGTCTCTTGAAGATGAGATGCATCCTGCGCTATACGCTGTTCCTGTATTTGTTGCATGTACCTGCGGAGGTGGTAATACGATTTAGGGGCCCCAGGCAAACTTTCAGAAAGGGGTTCTAAAACTTTGTCATAGAGAAAGGTAGATGTGGAACGAAGTGGATAAGAAATTATTTGTTTCACATTTTAATTGCGACGTTTGTGAGATTTCATGTGTACATATGTGGTCTTGAAGAGAGGGTTCATGGACATGGCCCGTATATTCGTTCACCCTATATCAAAAAAGATGCCCCTGTATTTCGCACATGCGATACAGGAACTTTCTTTTCTGAGAACAAGTCAAATTTTTAATTTTGTGTGGGACGTTGCTTCTAACTTAAAGTCCATTTCACAGTCAGGGCCGGATTAAAGGGGGGGGCAACGGGGGCAATTGCCCCGGGCCCACCGCTCCAAGGGCGCCCCTGTGATGACATTTATTTATTTTAAATAAAATAATCGTTTGAAAAATTGTCGTGATTCAAAAGAGATATAAGAATACCACTCTATATTCTGATGTTGCGTTGAGTGTCATTAATGATTTTTCTGCAAGTTTAACTTTCTGCCAATTTAAGCAATCACTACTGAATATTATTTGCGGTTTTGTTCAATTCAAATATATTTGAATTTTGCTTGTAACTTTTTCTAAAAATCGTTCTTTTGGCATGGGTTTATCTGCTCGTGCATCACACCTACTGCACAAATATCGCGACAACGGTACTATTTGCGTACTTAGCAGCAAAGCTAGTTCTGCTGTGTTTGCTGTTTAGTATCAATGATTCCGTAACTTCTTTTGCCGTCTGGAGTTAGCCGCAGCTGAACTGCGGACTTTGTTTCGTCATGGGTAATGTTACGGCAAGTAACACTGCAGAGTTGCAGCAGGCAAATTGTTAACGCGCTCCTTTTAATTTCTTAACGAAAACAAAAAACACAAACGTTAAAGAACACCGGCAGACGCCGCGCTCAAATACACAAGACCCGCTTAACTGCTTTTCAGCGCTTCAGCGCACTAATACGCGAACTTCCAGGACGTTAATTGTGCGATACAGCGCACCAATGCTGTCGCCGCCAACCAAACTACGCTCCACAAATGAACACTTCAACAAAGTGCCTTCCACGAAAGTTAAAACATATGGTCAACGCAAATATGCAATTGCAAAAGCCAAACAAACCAGCAATGGAGCGGTTAAGAACAATTTTTTGCTCCTCCCGCTGTCCTCTCAAAATGTAACTTGTTTGTTTGATATGGTGGTTTGTTGTTGGCGCTTTATAACTACAACGGTCTTGTAGCGCCAGGACTGAGTTTGTACAATTTCTGCTTTCAATTCACTCGGTTTGTTTCTGTGTTCTGGGTGTGTTCCCTGCAGCTCTTCCGCACACCGTGCGCCTGGTAAGAAGGCTGCAATACCAATTTTTATAAGGTCTTGGTAAGACCCGGCCGAGAGTCCTCTCGGCCCTACCAGCACCGAAGCGGACGCACTTACCACTGGACCAAGGGGCTGGTCTAAAAATGTAACTGCTGCCCTGATTTTCCGCAGCTTGACCAAAAAACGAAATCAGCGCAAACTCAGACGCTTCGAGCACAAATGAGTAATCATTGGACCAACGCTCTGGCCATTTCTTCGCGCCAATCCGCGCCGCCAACGCTATGCGCGTTCTTGCCGTAACAGGTAACGCGTGGTGGAAACGCACTTTTCTTCCGATGCCTACTATTCTTGCGATAGATAGATAGATAGATAGATAGATAGATAGATAGATAGATAGATAGATAGATAGATAGATAGATAGATAGATAGATAGATAGATAGATAGATAGATA
>JGI24158J21664_10013614_pt1 | contig 10724 bp, 9 predicted proteins | sample Ectturendosymbi3_FD_21664 | JGI IMG/M metagenome (IMG submission 21664)
TATTGCCGCTGGTGCAGGCAGATGGCATTCCAAGCTTCGGCCTGTCGCCGATTGCCGTAAAATGACATTAACGAAATTAAGCAAAAACTCAGATTTTGTAATAATGGTCCAAACCAAGTCATTTTGAACCCATGAGAAAATTTAAATGATAGCTTTGAAAATAGCTCATTGCCTTCCTTAGGGGACACAATACTATTACATCGGTCACTTTCCAAAGCAATGAAAGATTGAGAGTATTGAAACTAAAACTTTCGAGAACAATTACGGAAGGCCTATAGCAATTTCACTTGGTGGTACTAACTGACACCGGAGTGCAGTTGACGAAAACAAAATTAATTCAGACGTCTTTTTGGTGAGAAAGGTTTCATCTGTGAAAAAAGAGACCGATCTTTCGAATTTGAGACGCAAAAGAATTTGGGAAACAATTTGCTAATGAAATTAATTAAGCACAAGTTTATATCAGCACAGATATGAACATAACTATAGACTTATTATATGTGCACGGAATGTATGTAAGTATTGAGTGTTTTCATTGTGTTGATACCGTTGGACTCACCAATAAGACAAACGTGTATTTTAATTAGAAAAGAATGACTCTGATGCTTGATCAGTAAGGATTAAAGCATTGTAAGTTGTTCTGAGACTCTTTTCGTGAACAGATTGAAATTAGAACTCACAACGGGACGGTGTGCGTTGTCAATTATTTTTTTGGCCACAGCCCGGGAATATTGGCCAGAAAAAAACGCTCACCATGGTTGTGATTAAATCGTTTCAATGAAATTTTAATCGTAGTAAATAAATATCTGGAAAGAATGAAGTTGTTGCTGAACAGTGTCTATGGCAGAGGTCTCAAACACGCAACCTGCGAGGCCATTTTGTGCGGTCCGCAATGCTTTTTGGGAATTTTGAAATGATTAACATTTAGGTTATTTAGTTTATTCATCGGTGTTTAAAAGTCCTAAGCCTGCAAGTCAACAAGTTCATTTGAAACGAACGTAGAAAGGGCTAGAGATAAATTCCCTATAACTTACAATACCATTCGCCGTAAAAAANGATGTAAAAGCTGTTTCTAGTCAGGTTCAGTTGCCGCCTTTGTTGTGTCAGCNTCGTAATGCAGCCCTGTGTTTTTGAAATCCTCGTTTCGCCCTTGGAGCAATTTGAGTTTAGATCCCTGGCGTATGGCCTAGTTGCTCAATGAAAAAANCTTTGAAGCTGGATTTCTTCTCAACAGACGTTTGAGCTTCAAGGCATATAAAAAGTACATCACCGTTATTTAGTTTTAAAAAAGTACAAAAAATATTCGTTTTAAATTTAAAACTACGGCTTATGCTGGAGACAATGGTAAGATGCACAGCATTTGTAGCACGCCAGAGTTATCAGAGAGGAGATAATTTTTGCGATGGGCTTGAAATTAGGTTTCCATCACTATTAGGTGAGATTCAGCAAACCGGTGCATCAGAAACAGCTAGAAAAAGTGTTATTCCTTGTTTTACTTTGGTTAGCGATTACAAACGGTAAGATACAAGATCGTATTTCATTATCACTAACTTCCACACGGAGCTTTAACCTCAGGAAAATGTCAGCCATGACATAAATTCTGCAACATTTACACTACACACAACCATGGGCGTCGGAAGTGGGCAGAAGGAGGCCTTGGCCCCACCCTGCATTTCGAAAATTGACATTTTCTATTATATTTTTTGCAAAAACGTTGTTTACTTAGATTCGAATGGAAAAAAAGAAATTTCACCATTTGTGCCCACCGTACGGAATTCCTTGGCTTCACCTGGAACATTCTACCATTGCCCCACCCCTGGTACATAACGAACCACAGTGCTTAGATCAGGTTCGAATACATTATGGTTCCGCAAGCATTTTCGGTGAATTGCGCTGAAATATTTCCGTGGCTTACATATCAAAAGCTTGATTGACCTGAAAAATTTTGGTGCAGCTTTCGGAATTAGGGAGGGGAAGCAATTGCTCCCATTGCCCCCCTGGCTACGCGCCTGGTTGCTTGTAAATGCCCCCTAAGCGTACCTGAACCTCTTAACCTGTTGCTACATTTTGACGCTTACTTGCAGTATACACTGCCTTGGAGTTCTGTAAAAACGCAATACCTCTATTTTAGTGCTAGTTTTCATTCCGCTTGATCGCACTCAGCTGGAGACTGATCAAGTCCATATTGAAGGCTCCGTTCAGAAGATAAAAGCAGCACTAAGTCGTCCGCAAAAAACAAATGTCTGATTGCTCTTCTTCCTATAAATGTGACCCTCTCGCCAAATGTCTGTCCAAAGCGCTGTCGATTGAAAGAAGTGGCTTGTCGGGAAAAACCCTTTTCGGAGTCCATCATCAAAAGCAAATATTATTGACTTAATGCCGCTGACAAGTAAGTAAACTTCTTCTGAGCAGGAATGCAATGACTTGGCAGCAAATTTTAGGCGGCTGTTAACGTGGTACTCTCGCAACACTCCCCAAGACTTTGCTTCAAGTACCTTGTTAAATGCTTTTCTCAGGTCTACAAAGCAAGTGCGTACATCTTGAGTATACGTCAGAGATTTCTCAAAAATTTGTAAGAAAAAAATCCTACCATAATCTCATTCATGGAAAATCCTACCATAATCTCATTCATGGAAACTTCGCAGAGCGTCGGTGTTGAGGTGTGACTTACAAAATTTGATGCATGCCACCAGGACGGTGTTGTGATCTCGTGAACATGCTCTGCTAGCTGGGAAGACGTGCTATTTGTTGTCTCGTTTGCTTTATCTAGCAGTCACCTAGAGCTTNTATTCAGTGTTGTCAAGTATGCTTTTAATGTTGTCTTGCTGTCTAATGGACATTTTGGTATGATTGTACATCGGNCACTTCCGCTTGTTTATGGCCCTTGTCCACTCGCGACCATCCATAGATCGACCGATGGGTGTGTCAGTGTGTTTATGCAAGAACTTCATGCCACTGCGTCAACGTGTTTTGCAAGTACGCAGACCTCATTGTCTCTCCAAGTTGATAAAACACTTTCACAAGAACAGCAATTTACTCCAATATGAAAGGCAGTGCACACGATTCTCTTCATCTACTTTACCATCGTTTCATCTCAGAACTATTTACTGAAAACGATGAAATGTGGAATCTACTTGTATATATGTGCTACGCTCAGACTATCGTAGAATTGTNCAGAAAATTAATTAACACGTCACAAAAAACAATGCCAACATCTAGTTCATTTCTGCTAACACTACTAGAAGCTCGTAAATAAGACGAGTAGATTGCCAATAATATTTACGCGAATAAGTAATATCACGACACAAACTTTAAAGAACCTTGCGTCTTTTTCTACCACTGCAAAAAACACGCGAAGTTCCAAGAGAGTAAAGATTTCCTGTCACTACGACGGACGCTCTTCGTGCCCCCTGGAAAGATGCCTCGCATCTCTGATTATGTACCACTGAGTTAGAGCATTCAGTCCTGTCTCCCGTCTTGTGTATAAGGATGATCGCTTNAGCTTTTCGATTGTTGNTGGCCTTCCAGGACTCCAGGCAACTTGACATACACGATTTGTNAAAGTAGTACCTCTCTGTTCAAAGCTTTCAGCATTTTACGACTGATGTCAGCACAAACTGTTTTCTTCCCANTGTTTTGAGTTTTGACAGCTATGAAGGTTTCGGTCGCAGCGATGATATTTGCCTCCCTCAAATGCACCTCCAGTGGGTCTGATGGTATTCGAGTAACTGGTTCAGAAAATCTTTAAAATACTGATTCAATTTGCCATAAATGCTCTTTTCATTGTTACGTAAGTAGTATATGGCGTTAACTTGAATCTACATTTCTGGCATCGGAACTGGCATCATGACGGCATATCCGGTGACGTAATATCAGATGACGCCACAACAGTCGACATTTTGTCTGCAGTGGTGACGTCAACATTCATTTATCACGGTGGCTATTTCATGACGTCACATCCGAAAACGTCATATCCGATGATGTCAAACCGGTAATTTTTTATCATCGTTTTATGGTGACGTCAATCAACATTCATTTGCAACGGCGGCCATTTTGTTTGGTGTTGACATCAAGGTGAATGAGCAAGTGCATCTTGCGGCTAAATTGTAAAAAATTAAATTTGCATATTGTCGCAACAACGGTTATAAAAAACAAATGATATCATGTAATAATAGACACTTTAACCTTAATTGAAACAATAATACTGTAGAAACTTTAACCTAAATTACAACACTGTGATTTTTCACAAAAGGTGGCTCGAACCTCGAATCCAAAATTATTCAAATATTTTTAGATAAAACTAAATCTAACCAAGGAACAATTTTTTGGTAAATAGATTTCATCCACAGACTTGCCTGGGCAAGCCTCGTATTGCTGTTACGTCACTCGCCGTTCTCGCTATACGAGTATGACATCAGTCTCCCCATCGTAGTTGTTCGCTTTCAATCTCGCTGTGGCATTCATATGTGGACAAGGCTAGTACAAAGCTCATTGCCGTCAACACACAGTGAAGATATTTACAATTGGAAAGAAAGTTGTGTTGGTTTATTCAAACGCCAGCAGATCTTTATGCAAAATAAATTTAATATTGAAGTGCGAGCAAGCAATACAGATGGGAAACAAAGACAGATTTTAAGAAAACCGTTGAAGTTTATAGTTGTAATTCATTATAATTCTGATTAATAAATATTAAAATGATAATAAAGTTTATGCCAGCACGTTAGACGTTTTTAAAGACAATTTATGTCAGCGAATTTAAGGTATATGTTGATTTTATTAAAACACATACTGACGTACGTGCAAGATGTATATTTTATTTAAAGTACGAACAAACAATTGTAAAGAAAGTTTATTTCGAAGAAAAGCTTAAAATACATAGGGTTGTTGCTATTCATAATTTTGGTTAATAAACATTGCCTCAGCAAGATCGTTCACGACAGTGTTTTCATGAAACATGGATAGAATTTCACGCATAGAAAACCCTCTAGCGCATAAAAGTAAGAGCAAAATGCAAAAATGTCTACACGTTCAAGATTGATAGCTTTGAATTCATCTTGCGTTGAATACGATGCGATGCGCTGTTTGTCTTAGAAAAATCTTGAAATCTCGGTGTAGAGCTGGCGACGCCAAAGAGTCAAAAAAGAAAGCAGTTCCTCTTCTGTTGTAGTAAGTTGCAACCCAGTTTTCACATAGTCTGAAGTCGTTGTATTGATCACAAACGCACTGGGAAAGGTTGGATTTAAATAAAATAATACATCCGGTGCATATACACCCAAAAACATTGGACAGGCATACTCATCATTTGATAGTATATTAAAAATAGTAGCGGCATCCATTCCTTTCGCAGATATGAACTAAAAACAAAATTATAAAAATGTTTCGAACAATATGTGCCTTTTTTACTGATGTTGCAGAAAAAAGATTACAATGTGATGCAAATATTGTTGCAATAAATAATTTGAGCCAAAAAGTAAAAGAGACAGACGAATGATCTTTGTTCATTCGTTACGACTTTGTCTATCGCGATGTATCAAAGTAAAATTACAGTTCTAGCAAGAAAAGCAAACAAATCATAAAGTTGAAATTGTCAATTTAATTTTTATGTATTGCAGATGAATAAATTTATCTGTCATATTTGCGGTAAAATGTTGTCGCAAAGTGGGACTTGTAAGCGACATATAGTTACTGCTCATGAAAGCAAAGTGTTTCCTTGTCCAAAATGTAAAAGACAATATACCCGAAAGGAAACACAAAAGACGCACACTGAAAAATGCACTTACGTTGCTGATAGTGCAAGCAGTCAAACGCAAGAATTACCTGGTCCCAGCAATGCAGCATCAGAAAGCTCACTTGACAATAAGAAAAAGGCTGGTCCCAGCAATGGAACTTCAAAACGATCGCTTGAAGTAGCAACCCCTGCACCCCTTAAAAGGAGGTGCATTGATAGAGATGATTTGCAAGCACCTTACATTTTGNGAAAGCTTCACGACCAGACATTTTTACATCGACNTTGGAGATCGATTCACAATCATATGCTTGAGAGTGATATTCTAGATACAATAAACTTTACATNNGATACATTGAACACCTACACGAGTTACGTGACAGATTGTTGACGAGCCTCCAATCACGTGGCAAGTTAAATTATAGCTTTGATTTTGCTCTGAGACACCAAGAATCGGGTGAATTGAGATATTTTCACCCGAGTCAAGCCAATGCTCTGGCTTTGGAACAACCCACAATTATAAACAATGGAGATCACATTGCAAATGCAATGAAACAGATCCAAGGGAGGGACGTTTGTGAAACTGTTTCACAAAACAGATCAGACACCAAATGGAGGGTAGAGGAAGTATGCAATGTTACCTATTGTGTGGATAAGATCTCTCCGATTGCTATTGGCAAAGGAGAAAAATTGCCTACATATATTACAAAGAACAAAGGTCTCATTGCTGTTTACAAAGATGCAAAATGATGTGTGTTTCGTGACAATCTTTGCTTTTTTCGCTGCTTGGCCTATGCGAAAATGGGCAAAAATTTCGAAAGCGAGGTCATGGCTCTTTATTCAAAGTATATGCAGCAAGCGGTGAAAGACTTTCCAAGCGTCACGCTAGAAGACATTGCAACGATAGAGAAAATTTTTGAAGTATGCCTCACTGTTTGCACCAGGGGTCTCAAACTCAAATTGCTCCGTGGACCACATGAGGACTTATAAGGTAACCCGCGGGTCGCAATATGATGCTGACGCAACAGTAGAGGTACCTGAACGTACTAGAAACAGCTTTCACATCTTATTTCCTGCGAAAGGTATCATGAATTACATGAAAATCATTTCTAGCCGTCTCTCACGTTCGTATTAATCAGTTATAGCCGTCTAAGGAATTTGTTTACTCGCCAGCTGAGCACTTAAATACCGGTGAATAAACTAAATAACGTAAATGGTATTCATGTCATTCATTTTCATGCTCGCATTTTGATCGGGCAACAGCCCCAGGAGGACTTGGTATATCTCACAGTCAACAGCAATTTCACATAGTTCTGCTGGCTCCACGCCAAGACGAGACTAAGCAAGGTCGGAGATGCAGTTACTCCACCCAAGCCTTGGACGACCTCTGGGCCGCTTTCCCGTGGATTTAGCCAGCAGGACTTGCCTCACCAGTCTTTTGGGGGAATTCCGGATAGAGGGTCGAACTAACATGGTTGTGATCTTTCAATTCAGCGACAGGCGTTCTACACTCAGGGCTCTGCGAATTTCACAGCTGCGCACTTTGTTGCGAAGTGTCACACCAGGGGCGTAACGAGGGGGGCACAGTGTCCCGGGAGCCGAATCACTGGGTGGCGCCGAAAACTCCCAACAATGTCGCAAGTGTTTTCTTCAATACAGTACATTTACTGCCGAAAGATCTTAGGTTCGAACATGGAGGGACCAAACTTGCTTCTTGACCCGGATGCCATCTAACCTCGATACACCCCTGTGTCGCACCGTGACTTCGCAAAGATCCCATCTCTGGCACTTGCACCTGAGTTAATTTTCTTTTGGTCTTTACCCAAGATTCAGGGCCGTCGCCAGCGGGGGGGAGGCAGTGGTGCCAGGCCCCCCCGTTTTGAATCGGTGCCTCCCCGTTTCACGTTTGGCCTCCCGGTTGCTGCATACATCCAATACTGTATTTTAAAAATGTGGTTCCCCCTTCTGGTTTTTGGACCCCTCATTTTGGTTTTTGGCCCCCCTGCTGCTAAATCCTGGCGACGGGCCTGCCAGGATTCAGGACCATATGTAAGGATCGGAAGAAAGACCGATTTAAAAACTGACAGCTTTGTGGTGTTTGAAAACTCCCGTTTTGTGACCACAAAGCGATAAAGCTCATCCAGAAATACGTTTGCTTCACCAATCCGTGTATCAGTCTCCTCGCTCCACCTTCCGTCACTTGCAAATACCACCCCTAGGTGTTTGAACTTCTCCACCTGCTGCAGTGTGTTGCCGCTCACTCGCAACATACGCTGCATACATACACTGCCTTGGGTTTGTAGAGAGACATAGAGTAGTACCACGGTATTTTTAGTGTTGATTTTCATTCCGGCTCGGTCGCACGCAACTGAAAACCGATCGAGTGCATGCTGAAGACTGTTGAGATGATGTTAGCAGAATCAAGTCGTCTGCAGAAAGCAAACGGTTGATCCTGCAGCTCCCAACTGTGACGCCCTCATCTACTCGGCTGTGACTGTCTATCTCAGTGGTTCCCAATATTTTCGGAAGCACTCCTCCCTTTGCTCATTTTGGAGCGTTTTGTTCCTCCCCTATGGAACGTTCATTCCTCCCCTGTTCGGGTTCGTAGGCTAGTATTTACTACAATTGGAACAATCGTCTTCATTAACGCCAATAACTTGATTAATACAAGTGGGACAAAAACTATTTGTTATCAAATATTGGCGTTAAAGTTTGTGAAGAAAAACGTGTGATATTTGCAAATATAAAGTGAAGCACCTAGTTGAAAGGGCCAATGTCAGTTTAAAAAAGAAGTCCAACACTGACAATGAATAGGAAACTTAGATATAAAGTGGAAATTCCTCTCCTGAACACNTAAAATTCCAACCTGNGGAGGAATTCCTCCCCGGTTGAGAAACAATGGTCNNTCCAATTCATGTCGCCGAGGTCTGCACAACATACGGTCTGCGAAAGCGTTTCTTGTGGCCCGCGAGAGCTCTCTCAACTGTAGAAAATGTTGCACAAGCTCGACCTTGAGTAAGCAATTGTTGTTCCAGAACTTCTTCCATACTACAACGAAATCTCCACATCGAAATGAAATAGACATTTGCGGCCCGCGGCAAATTAATGTTGATAATTTGGCCCTTCGAGCTTTCTAAATTGTGAAGGCCTGATGTAGACTATGAAAAAGAGCGGTGACAGCACACACCCTTGTCGGAGTCCAACAGCTACGGCCAACGGTCGTGATTTAATTCTCCTGACACGGACACAAAGTTCTTATTAGGAATACAGTGACTTGACGGCCAATAACAGGCGGCTGTCAACACCATACTCCCGGAACACTCCACAACAAATCGTTTCACGAGGAACCCAGTCGTATGCTTTCTCAGGTCGACAAAGCATGTGCAGACGTTTTTGCATACTTCCAAGATTTTTCAAAAATTTGCTGGAGAGTGAAATTTGGTCTGTAGTGCTACGGCCCGGACGAAAACCGCACTGGATATCATTCAGCCTTGATTCAATTGTTCCACGGCATCTTTTTTCAAGGCACTTGACAATGTAAATGTTAATTTTTTTTGAAATTCCCAAAAGAACACAAAATGCTCTCTTGGGCCACATGCGGCCCGCGGGTCGCGTGTTTGAGACCCCTGGTTTACACCCTAAAAAAAGGGAAGTGTGCGAGCCGAGCTGGTTCAAAGATCACCCGCGCAATGTTCTGGCAATAAATGGCCTCGAATTGTACTCAACCTGTACAAGAAGCATTTTTCCTACGTTTGCGATATCAATCTATATTCACGAGCGTACGCGTGCAGAACATGCGGAAAGTCGTGGCATAGATCTTGTTACATGCTGCGACACGAAAAGACGTGCAAACTCGGTGTAAAATTCAAGTACAAAGGAGGCGTGTATCACCCAAAGAGAAATATTTTCCAGCTGATTGAAGACCTCGGGATTACTGCGGAAAATGAACTCAAATTTTATCCGTTTCAAGCAGTCTTTGATTACGAAGTATTTTCAAAAGAAACCGGCATGCAGAAACACGGAAGCACTGAATTCGTGTCCCAGCATATCCCTTTGTCATTTTGTGTTCTAACAAACGTACTCNGATTTACAGCGCCTTATTTTGAAGTTTCACAAGGTGACAGTCATGTACTGGTCAACAAAATNCTGGATCATCTCCTTTGNCGCATGGGAAAAAGCATTTGAATTGCTGAAACAGAAATATGAACCTCTGATGAATCAATTAAAAGCGTATGTGTGCAGACAAGCAGAGTTGGAAGAAGTGAAACCAGATGACCACCCCTTGTTCAGATATGTTACAAGGCTTGTCGCTCACATAAAATCTCTTCCGACAATTGGATTCAACAGCGGAAATTACGACATCAACCTGACTCCTTCGCATTTGGTCAAATCACTGATGCAAAACGGTGAAAAAATCATTGTCACCAAGCGTGGAAACAAATTTCTCTCTTTGTCCACCTCAAGTTTGAACTGTCTGGACATTTGTTCCTATTTACCACCGGGCGCTTCTCTGGCAGCATATGTACAAATGTTTGGCTGCAAGCTACAAAAGTTTTTCTTTTCTTATGGCTGGATGACCAGCCCAGAGAAATTGAAAGAAACTCAACTTCCACCAGCTCAAGCATTTTACAACGATTTGAAATGCAAGGAAATCAGCGACGAAGAATATCAACTATGCCATCGAGTGAGTAGCATGTTAAGGAAGCTTTGAAAAACTTGTATTTCATTTGTAGCAATGATAAATCAATTGGTTGGTGTTAGTAATCGCTTGAGAGTGGTATGCGGCGTTCTGCTTGTGGGCCACTGCTCTGATTGTGCGGTGGTTACAGCATCGCGAGTGAACAGCTGCTTGTGCACTAATGACAACGCAGCGCACCGCGGAAACAGCTTTGTGTCAAAATTAGCACCATATGAAAATTAATTTTGAAATAAAAACATTTTGACAGGTTTGGAAGGAACAAGGCATGAAGTCAATGTTGGATTTTTTACGATACTACAACAC
>JGI24158J21664_10013615_pt1 | contig 10723 bp, 6 predicted proteins | sample Ectturendosymbi3_FD_21664 | JGI IMG/M metagenome (IMG submission 21664)
TTTATGATGTTACACAACGATGGTAGCCATCGGAAGAAAAGTGCGTTTCCACCATACGTTGTCTTTATGATGAAACAAAGGTCACAGTTCGTCTGGGCAACCTTTACAGTAGACGACACAAGAAGTTACGGGAGCGTTTTGATACTATACAGTCAGGGCCGGATTAAATGAACGCAAGGCCCCGGGCCAAAATTGTTACCGTGAGGCCCCCTAAGCGCATAGCACAACTGTGTAGCGTTCACTAGCGTACGGAGGGGGGCACTGTGCCATGCCCCCCTTCAGACCCTAAAAAATAAAAAAATGTATAAGCAGTATTCGACAGTGTATACTGTCAGTATTCGGCAGTGTATACCAAAATGTTTGATTTTAGGTGAATAACACTATTTTGTTTAGAAAAACGCCTCTTAAAGCACAAAACGACTATATTTTCTAAAAATTTGGGTGGGTATGGCCCTTTTGGCCTCCACTTGGATACAACTACGCTTTTCCCCCTCTCTTGGAAATTTTCTGCGTACGCCAGCGATAGCGTTTCAATGTCCTCGTTTCAGCTTTGCGGAACCACCGGTCAAAAACATCAAAACTGACAATATTTGGCCGCCTGCACTTCAGCGACAATTGTGGGTGACCATGTGCGGCGGATCGTATGTGGTTAATTTGTTCAAGCAGAAAGCTGTATCATAAGAAAAGGAATATTCAAACGTCCACTCCAAGTTACGACAGCAGGCGTTTTTCCTCATGTGACCACGCTGGGCTCTTACTGCGGGTTTTTCCACTCAGATCTGCTTTTATTAGTCGACCTAGGTGTCTGGGTTTAATTATCAAAAATCGCGTTAAATCTTTTTTTTCAAGTAATCAATTCACCAGGAACTTCAATGTGTTCAACAATATAAAGATAACTTTATATTAGTGTTTGCATGCGCACATCAGGTGAGAAAATAAGCTTATCGGATGAAGCAGAACATGTTCAATCGGTTTCATAACCTCACAAAAGGTCATTGTGGGGGTTATGTATATAATGTTATTGTCTCGAATGGCCAATTGAAGAAACTGGTGAAACGAAGATTAGAACTCAATGTTTAAATGTCGATGTTTCCCTATGCATACTAATTAAAAACAAAGATCAATTGCAGGAATAGAGCACTGGGATTATATTTTTGTGGGATTTCAGATCCCACTGCACTCCACGATTGCACAAAATTTCCTAGTTTAATAACAAATGTACTCCTGCAATTAATGAAAGATATCATCAGCAGAGCATATTATCAGCGTTATGAAAAACATCTTGAGCAAGAAAAAAGTCGTGCAGATGTTAATGTTAGCTCTGCAGAAGAAAATTTGGAAGAGAACTATGATTAAATGAGTGTTCGATTATCGTTTCATTTCAAACAAACACACTTATATGTTTTGGTTCGCAACAAAAGCTTTCTAGTTTTTTATTGTACGAATATGACTTTTTTGATGTGCAATCTGGGCGTATTTGAAATCACTGCATGGGAGCCCTGCATATGGCTGTTGAACGCAGACATCTTGGCAGATAATGCAGCCAGACAATGACACTGCTGATAGCGGTAAACCACGTGTAGATCCATGCTGTGTGAAACGAAGCAATAGCAAATCTGTAGCAGTGCTTCCACAAGTTTGCAAAATTCATTGTTAGTGTGAGACTGTGATCAACTTTCCCGAGTGACTAGTTTATTCAAACGGCTTTCATGCAGGCTTCTTTTAACACAGCATAAAATACATGGCTTGTTAGAATACGTTTATTCAGATTTGTGGCAATAGGTCTTTGTAGTTAGAGCTTAGTTCTGACTTCTGAGTGAGTACTAAGTGCAAAGCTGTATTTGTTTTAGCGAGTTTTCTTAATTCACCTCCTCAATTCTTTATACCTGCGTGGTGTTCAAACTTTAGTAAGTTGTTCGATAATCTTGTCAACAATAGTTCTACTTCTCATTGCTTGAAACATTTTTGTGAGAGTGTCTAACTTTCCGTTTTTTCACCGCTCATGTTGCTCTGGCCGTTGATTATTCTTAAATTATGACTTACTTTTAGAAAGTTCCCGAAAAACTGGATATTAAACAGTTTATGAAAAAAACATTTCTGGTAGCCTAAATGTAGAAAACATTTCAGACAAAGATTGAGAATTGAGGTTCAACCAGTACAGGCTAATGAGGTAGAATGGGTAAAGTGTTTTGTGAACCTCCATTTGCGTTGCATCGTCAGCAAACTGAAAAGTATAAGCAAATTTTCGACGTTGCGCCCCCTCTGGAAAGATGTCTGCGGACGCCCATGGCTGCACTGATTTCGATTTGATTCTTAGGTAATAAAGCGTGGTGCTATTTGGTTCAATTCTTTGAAGTCACTCACAAACGATAAATGCCACAATTTCAGTTTCCTTAACCTATATACTAAACGCAGTAATGAAAAATCTTTGCAATTTTGACGCCTAGTGAACAGCCTAAAAATATGAAAAACCAGTAAAGGAGTGTTTTGATATTCAAGCGCGAGGCCCGGATATTTGCCCGGTTTGCCCAATGGTTAATCTGGCCATCTATACAGTATATGCCAATAGTTATATGCCATAATGTATGCATTTGTTTGTACAGATTATTTAACGTCAGGTGTGCTTGAAACAAATGACAATCACTTTAAAAACATTTCTATACACTAAACCGCAACCACAGCAGGACTACCTTTAGCACGCCAATATTATCGTGTTCGCGACTTTGTGCAGTATGCGTGATGCACGAGTAGATAATCATACTCATGCCAAAAGAACAATTATTAGAAAAAAATTACAAGTAAAATTCAAATATATTTGCATTAAACAAAAACAAAAATATTTACATTCAGTAGTGATTACAAAAACTGGCAGCAAGTCAGAATTGTAAAGAAATCAATGGATGTAGGCCTACTACTCACTGAAACATCGGAGTATATATTTGTATTCTTGTATCACTTCCGAATCACAATTTTTCAAAGGAGTATTTGATTTAAAACAAATAGTTATCATCACGTGGTGCCCCCTTGGATTGATTGGCCCGGGCCAATTAGCCCCGCTGCTCCCCCTTGATCCGGCCCTGAGTTCGGGTGCATTTACAAACCTGCGTGAAACACCCCTGGAGACGGAAGGGCCAAACCTTGAAAAATTTCAAATGAATAGTCACCTTGCAAAACTTCAGGTCTCCTGCAAAAAAGTGAAAGGCAGATCACAAAAAGTGACACACAGTAAATCAAAACAGCTTCATTTTAACATGCCGTAAAATGAATGTGATCTCAAATGAATGTAGTCTCAAACGAATGTGGTCTCAAATGAATGTGGTCCCAAGTGAAGTGGTCTCAAATGAAGTGGTCTCAAATGAATGTGTCTCAAATGAATGTGGTCTCAAATGAATGTGGTCTCAAAAGAATGTGGTCTCAAATGAATGTGGTCTGAAATGAATGTGGTCTCAAATGAATGGTCTCAAATGAATTGGTCTCAATAGTCATGGAACCTTGAAAAACATCTTGTTGTCCTTCAGTATTTTCGGCGTTCTTGAAATTCTTGAATGGTTGTTAAATTGTTCATATTTGAACTATTGATTACATTGAAAATTCAAAAATCAAGAATAGGCAATGCCATGTAACAGAAAAATATATAGATTTGTTCCATCTTAAACAGTTCTGTAGTAAAAAGCAAGCTACTCAGGAACGGTTGTGTCGTCATAATAGGTTTGGTTTATTTTTCAATTTCGTGCATGGTTAGGTTAACCTAGTGGTTGCCAACCGGTGGGCCATAGGTGGTTTTTAGGTGGTCCAGGATGTCATTTCGAATTTCGATATGTTCAGTGTCACTGAGTGGTGATGTGAAGAACATAATCCTGAAATTATCGCTGACGACGCAATGCCGTTAAGCTGTTTTCCATCAAGTTTTCTATCTATCTGTGTGTTTTGAGTTGCCAAACATCTCAGGCTAGATTTAGAATGCATAACAGTTAGCTCAGGTGCACGCTTCGAGCAGTATTCAACTTGCAGCAGGGTAAAACTTTCAATCAATTCTCAGCGATCAAGGAAGAAACATGGTATCCAGTCACGGAAATAGCCATTTCATCTTCCGCTTGGCATATCTTGCTGACATTTTTCAACAACAAAACAAGAGGAAGGATATTCGTCGATTTTATTGACGCGCTCAGCGTCTTCGTGGAAAAACGTGACAATTGGAAGTGAAAAGCTCGAGCAGGAAATTCTGTTGTTTCAGAATCTTGCACCGGCAGTCGGGTAATGAAGTGAATGCTGATACAGCATCGGAAATTGTTCAACAGCTTGGAGGTCTTTGTCACAGGTGTAGACAGGGAGGCCCATGACCCCCTACACATTTTTAGCGTATCTAGCCATTTTGTGCTTTGCGAAACAACGTCCCAAAAAATGCTATTGCTGACCGAAATTGAATTTTTTGTGCTGGCTACGCCTTTGGGCTTTGTGAGCAATTTGTTGTGTGCTTTAACGAAATCATCAAAACAAACTTAGATTTGGGCAAAAATAGGATAAAACGTGCTCTGGTTGAGAAGCCTTTGCAGCAGCCATCGTGGTCTAGCTGCTGGAATGGGTTTCTTCCAATTACTCTTGCATAGTGTTATTTTTTCCTTTGTCCGATAGCAACAGACGTCTCCTTCGAAAACTGTCTCACAAATCCTCCCACGTATCATATTTGTTGTTTATGACTCAGCAGTGATTGCACGCCCTAAGTTCGACCGCAATGGCACTGAACAACTTTATCCAGCTCAGGCATTGTCAAGTCAGGCCCGTAGCCACGGGGGATCATTCGGGGGTAATTTCCCCAATTTTTTGTGCTCCAGAAATTTTTACACAGAAAATATTATTTTGAAAACATATAATTAAAACCAAAGATCTTGCCCCTTAAAATGTGTAGTTTTTCTCCCTCAAACCATAAAACCTGGCTACGTGCTTGTTTGAAATAAACGCCGTTGTACGCTTGAGATCCAAAATATACTCAGGATGTCGCTGTGATGATGTCGATAATGTTGCGCCAAGGAATATAGAAACTAGTAACAGGAGTATAGAATTCAATGATGCAATGATTATGATCATGCTGTGTACAGAAATGCGGCAAAGAGTTTGTGAGGAAAAAAATTTTGGTGGACTGTGCCCCCCAATGCTCTCCGTGGCAACGGGTCTGAATGTGCTGTAGCGTTTGATTTTATTCACAGTGTAAAGAGTGGCGTAACTAATGGTTTGATCAAGGTCGGGAACTTAGCTTAAAACGACCCACTGGCCACTGTAGGGTGACCCACTAACCAACACTTAGAAAAGAACAGAAATGATGGTGAACCGGATATGGATTGCTATACTAAAACCCTAAACTACCCAAAAATTCTCCGATAAACGCAAAAAAACAAGCTATTGGAAACCTAAAACATTCTAAAATTGGAATAGAGTAGAATTCACCTATAACGACTTTGGCTGTAACGTCAGTTTGCCTACAACCTTTTCCTTCATTCCCTTGAAGTGACGTTATAGGCCAATTCTACTGTATAAGTCAAGTTGAAATCTTATTTGCGTACAACGAGGCCATACGAGAAGGGATAAGATACACATCACATTCGGACCTGCGCGGATGGAAATACATATGCTAATTTTTTTTTGCCCGTATAACAATCAATCTATTTCTAAATATTAGAATAGTAGCTGATTTTTTATATATAAGATGATTGCTATAGCAACAAGCCGCACAAGATTCAGCAAGGGAACCTGAAGTTAGGGGAGACGGTATCGGTCTTTGTACAAAGATGGCGTAACGCCGGTTAAACGATTCGACGATTTTGCATGTTCACAAACAGCAAGTTGACAGACTTGATTAGGACAAAATTGCTGGAAATTGTATTTTTGTTAGAGAGGACACACTGAGACGGTTGGGTTGATTTTTTAGAACGGTTTGAGAATTTCGTTGGCGCGCAACCTTGCCTAACTTTACTGATAGGCACGCTTTTATAATTATCTTTTGACGCAATGACGAAGAGTTAGAAAAACAACTGTATAGTCTGCATTGTAGGCAATGGTTTTCAGAATTGATATGCAAAATCATGGAGAGCAATGTCTCCTCTAATTTTGAAACTTCAAGAAATGGATAGCCTTTCATGTGATAAATGTTTAGTTCACAATTGTATTAAAATGTTCAGTTCAGGTTAGATTTTGTACTTTATTCCACAACTGCGCTGCGACAGAAAGTGCTTTCAGGTCATCGCTTACTATGAATGGCTAAAAACGGTCATCTTTTTCAAAGAAGAACAAAGCCGCAAAACAACCGCTTGCTATGAGACCAATATTTTCATAGATGCACGATTTCTACTGATCTTGGCCGTACCGCTTAAAATGAGCTGGCGCCGGCTCTGAAAAACTGTTTCAACTGGTATTTCTCACAAGTTTTGATTATGTAGCATGTATCAGCGGATTTCACCTGCAGTTTATAACTGTAAAATTCTGATAATATAACTTCAAATCCATGATTAGGAAAGTGTGAATCATCCTTTAGCAACAAATCGACGCTTTGTAAAGAATTTGAAATCTTCAAAAATATTTTCTAACTGAAAAGACGCTGCAGTGATTTCCGTCCATTGTGCAGCCCGGTCTTGTTCAGCATATTTTCAACACACTATAGCTGCAATTAACGACAATGCAACGTTGTATTGTCGTAAATAAATTTGTTTCACCACGTATTTACTATGGTTCGCGCTCCTTTTTACTGTGACGTTACTTTGGTCTGTGCGAACCCTGGAAATTAGTCCTAATCGACCAGTGGTTTTCAATCTTTCGATACAGGCCGGTAGCTACCGGGAGACATTGTCCCATAAATTTTGTTGTTCCCAGAAAAAATTGTTTTAAACATATCAGAAAACAAATATATTTCCCCCCTTAAATGTGTTTTTCCCCCCCTAATATGAAAACCTGGTAACGAGCCTGTGCCAAGTTGTGAACAGTTTTAGTTAACGTCCCTTAAAAGCCTTCACCACAACCATAGCTACACATACTGCTTGCCATTGGATTACGTTTCAGACTAAGGTTCATGGCTTTTAATTATTCAGAATATGAGTAACACCTCTACTAAGATTTTTTGCTGAAATGACTTTTTCTATGACTGCAACTATTAAGTGTAGCCTGCCCTTAAACAAAGGAGTCAAACCTTTTACAAAGCCGACATTGTATATTGACTGGCACTGATTCGCTTTTTTGCAGTTCAAGCCTAAAATCGGAGTTCTAAATCGCCCAAGCAAACATACCAACTGCACTATCTAACTTTAGGAAGATCATATTCCATATCTTAAAGTCATTTAAAAAAACACTGATTCTATTGAAATTGATCAACTTCACCGAAATAGAGTGCTTCACTTCACCAGCCAAAGTTTGATGTTGACACGCCCAGGTAATGACAACGCTATAGCTCGTAGCATTTTCTTATTGAAAATCTGCCACTTCTGTAGTCGCTTGCTGTATTTGACACATTTGTGGAAGAAGTTGTGGCTTGTCCGCAACTCAAACTATCCAGATGTGGAGATAAAGAAGAGAAACCTGCTGATTCCTTTCTGTCGCCTACGATATTTTTTTCATCGAGGATAGACTTTCCTACAGAGAGGTTATGCAGTGTTGAAAAGTGTTTTCATTAGACAGAAGCATATTGTATTTGCCAGGCACCTTCTGGCGAAAAGTAAGCAGCAGCCAGGAGAATCCTTCCAAGCCTTTCAAACGATCGATCTTTCAGAGGTGTGATTTGGGAACAATATAGTGAAGGTCTTTTGTGTGATGCCTTATATGGTATAACCTCGACCTCGAAACGTAATCCGATGGAGGCTTCTTGACAAAGTCGATTTGACTTTGGATGCTGCTTTCTAAAACATGTACTCTCCGGATGAGTCCAGTAGCAATTGCCATCATATTCTGGTTGCCTTATTGAAGAGGAAGGATCAGCCTCTGGTCCTGACAAAAGATACAGAAATATCTACAGATTTAATATCACATCATGCCATGCTTCTACTCCACGAAAATCTGAGGTAAATGTCCTTTCCGCAGTTTCTACAATTGGTCACGTCAACGTTGTCCTGTTCAAAATGCAGAGTGCAAAAAAAACGGTTGATAGGTCACTACGCGAGGGTGTGGAGGGCTGGTGCGGATAGATGCAAAGCAAGCGGTCTCAGCTCTCCTGGAAGGTTACATAGCGTCTTTGGTGAGTGCTCCTTCGTGCTGACATGGTGTTGTTGTTGATGTCGCCGCATAAGGTATTTTGGCCAAGGCCTTCCAATTAAAACTCACGAGAAACTGTTCTAGCTGATTTACACATTCAGCTTCAACAAGCAATCTCTGTTTGCAGGCAATTTAGTTGGTAACAACCAAACGAAGAATCCAATACTGACCATATTCATTTTCATCGGAGCTCTGCAGTGTCTGGTGGTCTTGCGTTTTTTCGAGCTTTTTGTCAGTGAAAGATTGAACATCAATAAGTACTGTTTTTTAGTTTGGCAAACAATGCACGAAGTTGTTAATTCGAATTTTTGGCGACGGCAGTTAGTGGCAGGCCGAAGCCTGAAATTTGCCCCCTGCTGGGGCGATTTTAGGTGAACACTCTTGACCAAGGAGTGCTACGGCAGTTCACTTAGTGACCGTGAATCGAACACGCAATCTTCCAATTGAGAGGCGGACACTTTACCGCTGAGCTAGTGCCGTCCCGGAGTTACTGTAGTTTCTTATTGCGAAGGAAATAGCCACAATTATCGAATACATTATTTTAATCAAGTTTTCGGCTTATTCGTAAGCTATCATCAGGAATAAATGAAATGCTTTTCGTTTATTAATGTTTTTCAGTTTTCATCCTATTTTGGAACCATAGATGTAGTCAAAAGACGCCAAGGTTGCCATGCCCCCAAAAATTTCTTCCATAACTTGCCATTTTGTACTTTGGCAGGCGGTGTCCCGAACAAAATATTGTTGCTTGCCTAAAGTCAATGTATTTGGTCCCCAAAAATTTCGGCTGGATACGCTACTGCTTGTAACCACTTATCATAAAGACGGCCTGCATCTCGCTTGCTCCCAGCTATGTTCCTCAGTATCAAACTTCTCACACAACACGTTCTTACTTGATGTTCAATCTTCCACTGACAAAAAGCTCGCCACAGCGCAAGACGGCCAGACACTGCAGAACTCCGATGAAAAGCAGTTTTGTCATTCTTGTATTGAGTAAAGAACAATAATACCGTGTTGTGACTGTGTAGATAAGAGTCTAACTCTAGACGTTTGCATTTCCGCTCGTTTCAAAGTAAATTGTGAAGTCATGCCTTTTGCAATGTCAAATGTCAAAGGTTGCTTTCCATGATGCCTATGACTTCTCAGTCATCAAGAAATTTTATAGAAATATTAATAGTATTGCAAATGATACCCCGCAGGTTGCCGCGACAAAGCGATTGTGAACTGCTACTCTAAGTAATCACTTCAACAACGAATGGAAGTAGTATTTGTCCGTCGAAAACGACGATGATGATGCACGACACAATCAGTCTTGACTGTGGTGTTTCTGTGTGCAGTACTCGAGCGTGGCTTCTGAGCAGCAATGCCCACGCACAGACACGGTTGGGTGAAAGTACGGTACTGGTAAGGTTGATTAGTAGACCGAGATCGACTTTGGTGCTTGCAGGCGTGACGAGCATACGCCCATTCAAAGCGTTTGCCGTTAAAATATCGAACCCTGCGTTGCAGCCTGTTCTCCACTTACCTTTGGTTCTTTCTTTTATGACGCTCATAGTGGCGTGATTTATTTGTTACCTAACATGCGCGTTTCTTGGGGTTCGATTCCCTGGACAGGAAATCGGCTTATATCGCACATTGCAGTTATGAGCCTCTTGCTGTACACGGTCATCGCGTCATAAGTGGTCGCAGATACCTTTTTTCTTAGCTCAAAGACCTTGCGCAATCTTTTGCCTGCCTTTTTTTTGTCAAAGTTTGTTCACGTGGCTTAACACGTGATTTCTTTTTTCCATTCGTTTTTAACTTGTAATCCTTTCATTGGTGCATTTTAATCATGTGACTTTATCTTTGTTCGAGCTGTGCTTTTTCTTACGTTACCGCCCTATTGATCAATGAAAGGAACAGATGCCAGGGCCTTTTTTCCGACGTCTAGTTCCTTGATTGTTACTGGCTTTTAAGATTGTCACTTTCTTGAGCGCATACATTAAAGACTCACAATACGACAAAAGCACAAAATAGCAAATAGCATTGCACATATTTCAATCATTTGTTCATTCTTAGGAGCGTTCAAGTTTTCCAATGACGTATGGTACGGGTCGCTGCTTTTCACCACATCTTATAGGAAGGTGATGATTGCTTCTTGCCTCCTCTGGTTGCTGGTGTAATTCTTGTAATGCATTGAACTGATCCGCATCTCGCATGCCTTTTTTCGATCTTTTCTCGGGTCAGCGTTATAAAGGTAGTTTCTTCTTGCCAAAAGTAGAGCACTTTATTCTTTAAATCTTGTCTTTTCCGAATTCTTTCCACATACAAGCCACCTATACGTGAGGCTAGCGAAAGCTGGTATACGTCATCAGTATAGTCTTTTAAGATTCAGTAGATTAACCTTTCGTCATGCCGTCAACAATTTTTAATCATACACAATTTTTGTTCTTGTTTTGTCCTTTTTAGGGTTCAGTTCTCATTAGTGTCAGTAAACAGCTTTTCCTCTTCTCGTTCC
>JGI24158J21664_10013616_pt1 | contig 10722 bp, 4 predicted proteins | sample Ectturendosymbi3_FD_21664 | JGI IMG/M metagenome (IMG submission 21664)
TTTCACCGTGCGATTTCGGCCTTTCTGGCCATGTTTACAAAACCACAGGATGTTTTGACAGGTCTGTCAAAACAATCCATGACGTCAACGTCCCGTGAGAGTGCGTAAATCGAGCCGAATCACTGGCGCGAAACGGCGCTAAATTTAAATGCATTCTAGGCTATAGTACAAGCTTTAAGAGGGTTTGATGGACATTCTAGCGTTTCTTGTTGATAAGTTATGGCAAAAATGGTAGAATATTAATTAGGGAAATACCCACTAATCCCTGCTAATCCCCTGGGATATTCCTGACATATTTGGAACATTTTTGACATAACGTTTGAACCAGATACGCTAGAAACTCAATCAAGGGCTCTGAAGACGCGTATTTTAGCCTAGAATCCAAAAATACTGCGAGCAAAAAATATTGGCGCGTGGGATCGGATGATGACGTCATATAATTAACCAAAAACCATACCCCCATAATGATCTAATTGGCCCGAAACCCTCCATCCAAATTAAAAATTTTTTTTTTTATTTCAAACTACAAGACGCCACTAGTCATTACAGGGTTTGAACAGCTCTCTAGCTCTATCTGCTGCCTAGTTATGGCCGGCCAAAGTTTGGCCTGAAAGGGCAAATCATGCTTTTTCTGAAAAGTTAGGAATTTGGCCAAAAACTGGGTTTTTGGTCCATAATTTTGGCTACAGATGTGCTAGCTAGTTAATGAAAGGCTTTATAGACGCGGATTTTCACCTAGTTTTCAACAAAACTTTGAGCCAAAAGAATGGGTCAATGCGTTGAGGCCTAGGACCGGCCAAAGATGGCCAAAATTTCCAAAACATGTCTTCTTTGTAACGTCACCTCCAGAAAACCTCCCACCGAAACCGAAAATTGTTTCTTTCGATTTTGACTAGAAGACTTGCCGAATCCCTAGAGGGTTTGAACAGCTCTCTAGCATCTGGCGATTTATCGCCAAAAAATTGCGAGCCAATTTCTTGGCTCGCGCGGTCGTTAAAGGGAACCGCGAAACATGCTGGTACGGCAAACTATCTCAGAGGCTTAGGTAACCTCTGTTCAAGTGCGTCTTACATTAACTTTTTGACACTATTTCGTGCGGCTTACAATTAAGGGCGGTTAACAATCGAATAAATACGGCAGGCTGTTACACAGGCCACCCAGGTCAACAGCGTCAGTCGGGCTCATCATACAATTTATTCTGACTGAATGAAGCCGTTCGACGCTTACGTTACTGAAATTTCCATTTGCTTTCATTCTAGCTGGCATTATTGTTGCTCTGGGACGTTAGTTACATAACAATAAATGAAAAGTTCGCATGATAACTTCTCCATTGTTGAGTAACGTACGTCACAGCGCAATGATAACGCCAGTAAGTCCTCTGCGTACCAAGGCTGTGGAGCCGGTACTCGATTTAGTCCAAAAACTAAGTAAAAACATTGTATTATTTGTATAACTAGCTTGCCTCACAAACTATCTCTGTAGATACGGAACCCAAATTTCAAGCTCCGGCTGCACTATCTAAAAGTTTTGGAATCCGGCTCGAGCCATCCAAAATTGCTTCAGCTCCGGCTTCACAGCCCTGCTGCGTACGAGGCTCATTCATATTAGCCCGCGTTGCTGCACAATTTTCGTTCGTTTGAAATTATTCTCAAAATAGGACCTGTCCACTGGATTGGATTTCAGATCCAATGTTCTATACAAATCCATTGCTTCAAAAAACATTCAGTTCAATATGACTTATGTTTTAAAAATACTGAATTTCACAGGGCAGCTCAGGCGGGCTCTATTGAGCTCAAGTAAAGCGCGAGCGCTTGAAGTCGAGAGAACGCCTACTACGAACGATGTTGCTTTATTCAGGTAATATGCAACATGAACGCGGAAGGCCAGACATGGAACGAAAATACAGGAACAAGGACAAGGCCCAAAGAAAAGAGCCCGAGTAAACAACTTAGCGAAGTGAGACCGTGGGTGGTGGCACAAATATACAAAGCGAGCAAATTGCGTTTTCCGATATAAATCGTAATCGAAGATTGGCTAAGCCCGAGGAGCCCGTGTGACGGAGTCGCCACTGGGCTGTTAAAAGCACCGAAAACACAGCATAAAAATCAGGCAAAAATGACACGGCATTGATACCTGTCTTTAATCACATTCAAAATCATAACTTTTCCACATCTTGAACACAGTAGTAACATGACTGTATACTCATTCTAGAACTGCATTAGATACAGGAATGCAAAGACAAGACAAAGCATATAGCAACTAAAAAGTTGTCTGTAAACATGCCAATTGTGTTGCCAATGCAGAAACAAATATGGCTGTTTAGTGTTGTAAATCTAAAAAAGAAAGCACAATTGAAATTGATCTGTCAAACATTTCATTTTGAAAATGTTAAAAAGCTTGAAATTACACCAATTTTCTAATGGTGTGGCCTGAAATTTTTTCTACACACCAGCATGTGTATCGGAAGGGGGCAGGAGTTTGAAAATTTTAGCAAAGCAGGCTATTTTCTTAGTTTTGATTAGTAAAAAACAAATTTTACCACTTTTGGCCACCCTAGAAAAACTTTTGTAAAATTCCAGTAGTGCCCCCACTGGATAAAATCCTTCTGACGCCCATGCACACAAACCGGTAAAATTACACCATTTTTGTAAAAAATTGTTCTATTACACCACCTGACAACACTGTCCAGCAACACCAATGTGGTAAGCAAGCCATAGCAAGGTGACAGACTGCGCACGATGTACTCTGCGAAACAATTACGAAATCCTGCCAAATTAGAAATAATATATTACAAACAATATTGAAAAAATACTGCCAAAGTTTTGCAACATTTTTTTCGTTGAATGATTTACTTTAACAATGGACCCAATACTAATTGTGTTATTTATCTTATGTTATTGGCAAATTCGAAATTTAAAAGTGGGGACCAGGCCCCCTAGAAATAAAAGTGGGGGGGCTTAGGCTCATGCGGCCCCCCGGTTCCCCCACCTATGATACGTATATCAAATACTACAGTGGAGTCAAACCTGAGAACATCATAAACTTAAAACACTATGCATAATGGATTAAGCATTACCAAAAAAGTACTGCAAGACCACGTTTCTTGTCTTGCCACCTCATTGCCTACTTAAAATTCAATCGCCCAGTAGCGGGCAAAACAACATTACTGCATCAGAAGTGGCAATAAATCCATTATATTGTCAGAATTGCAAATAAACTTGCAAAAGAACATCAATATCTGTTGTTGAAACTTTAATAGAATATCGATAAAAAGGAAAGACTGTACCGCAAGATAATTTTGACCCACCGATAAATTTTACCTAATGGTAATTTTTGACTTTTTTGACCTAATAACATGGGAATTGCTCATGGCATCAGCATGAAATTTTGTTTGTGGACGTTTCATAAACTTTCAAGACAGGCAGAAAATTTTTAACTTCATTGACATTTGCTCACACAGGCTATTACACAATAGTTCGAGGACCGGACATCTTATGTAATTGTTATTGTTTCTGGAATCAGTATGTCGCATTCTATCAAATCAAGGAATGTTTCGTAAATGTATTATTTTTTTATTATTGCCAAAATATCTTTGCGGCCGGATGAACTAGCATTTGCGGGCCGGATTTGGCCTGCGGGCCGTAGTCTGGAGAAATGGACTATATCCAGGACAGTCGTCACTTGCTTAAAACAACCATGCGTTGTTTTATATGCCTCCCATGTTCCTGACTCATCCATTCGTGTGACATTTTCAAACGTCGATTATTTCTGTACGCAGGTTGGCCGTTCTTTTGAACGTTTTTACATTAGTTGGGTGAAAATCGATTGTACTTTGGCAATCTACACATGAGCATTTTTCTCTTTATTTGTGCAGTGTTATCAGCTACGTGGGTGAAGACTACATCTACTGTAATTTTAGATGCCTATTTTTTGAATTTTTAGAGAGCAAAAAGCAACTGTTGTTTACGATAATACACTATTTGATAGCTTTGCCTAAGTAATTTGAATGAAAATCATTTGCTTCATGTTTCTTGCCCATAAAAATTTGACTTGTAAAATTGCTCTTAATTGACTTTACTTAGTTGGAAAAATAACGGCAAAGACTTTTTGGACATGTTTGGGGTACTTAATGAACGATGAGCTGCTCCTACCTTATCCTGGATCATCACAGACGTTGTTGTGTGCACAAAACAATGTTTGTTTTCTGCAAACTGCGATGCATTAACTTTACAGCTTACGTATATGATGGTGCGATAAGCAGCCCATCGTCTGCGGCAGTATTCGATACAACCACGTTTACCTCATGCAATGGACTTGCTTAAATGTTTCTGTGCTGAACAGCCTCACTTTTTCAATATAGGTTACAAGGTGCTTGGATGATCGGTTTTAACTCAACCGTAACGCAAGCGTCACGAGATCTAACGCTTAATGCTAGACTAGATAAGTCTCTCTTCCCTTTCTTGGTTTTCCCAACAACCAGACGGAAAACCAGGCTGTTTGATGTTTTTCTTTCGGTCACAATCAAATTAAACAGAACTCGCCACATTTACAAGCAACTAAGTTTGTCAACCGCCCCTAGGAAAACTAACTTTAGGTTTCACTGTAGCGGGATCACATCACGTAGTTATCTACCTACCAACATTCTGCGACAGTGGCTGTCACATATGGTGAATTACTACTCTGTACCATATACAAACGCTTCGGAAGACTTACAGTAGCTGTGCAACAAAAAGTTTTTTTGTTACGGACCTTGTGTCTAAGACAAACAAGTAAATAAGCTAAATGAATATTGAAGTATTTTCTAGGACATTCTTGCGTATTTGTTTGTCACTAATAACAAAGATCAATTCATCAGCAAAATAGTTTTATTTAAAAAGGGCAGTTCCCCAGCATTGTGTGGTACAACCATTGCATAGATTGAAACATCCCATTTAAAATCATAATCTTCTCTTCCATCTACCGCAAGATAGCCAATAAAACATTTACTTTGAGAAAATCAACAAACGTACATTGGAAAGATTATTCTTACCTGGTAGGAAAACTTACTCGAAATGAATTAATTGTAACAAATATTCAAGGTTGATTGAGAAAAGTAGTAGAGCATCAAGCTTAATAAACAATGTTTGCTTGGGTTTTGACCTCAAAATCGTACCTCGTTCGCAGTTATTTGCATCTAATTGTCTTTCGTCAATTGCTACAAATAAATTGAAGTACGTCCGCTTGCTTACGCTAGTGGCGTGACACGCAGTGTAAATCAGGTAAGCCCACGTTTCTAAATTGAGAAGTGCTTTGTGCGTTACTTCTGCTTTTACACGGATGAGAAGCCATGCGGTGTTGAGTGGAAAAGTTCGTAGTCTGAACGGCAGTCTGACTTTCTTTGACATTGAAATCGAGGGACTTGAAAAGTGAGCTTCGAAACCTTTGTGGTTGCAATAAATTCTTTAATATTTACCATCACCTAGCAGACGCAAAACCGAGTGAAGATTGCTCATAGTATTAGTCCTGTAGTTATTTGGTTTTGCCTTGTAAAGAAGCCGAAGTTCTAGTAGTTTTCTGAAAAGCAAAGGTGTTACCGGGTTATATTTTGCGACAGTATTTGATGAAAACTCTCAGGACGTCAAACGAAGCCGACGGTTTCAGGATTGAAATGCAAGTTGTAGAACACAGCCATTGATTCATGAACTTCAGTGCAGTAACCAAAAAGATTTTGCTAAGTCAAACACTATTAAACGTCTTTAGCGTAGGCAGCTGACAATGACACCAGGAGCTGTGCATCATACGTTTCATGTGTTGAAAGTCGTAATACATGTTGATATGAAAGAACACCTGCGCATCTGAATTGCCATTTGAGAGACATTTTGTTAAAATTATTGACACATTGCATTCTGTATCACACGTTTAACAATTAAACTTGAAATTCTGAAACTTTCAAATGTGTTTTAAACCGATTTGTTGGTATCTTAATTTGCAAAGCACCATGATGACTATGCGATACGTTCTACTGTACATGCATTAAAAGTTTTGCTGAAGTGTAATGAGACAAAAATGTTTTGTTTTCTTTCTAGAATTCATACTTAGGTTATAGAAAAGTTAAATCGTAACATGTTTTTTTTCAGCAGCTAGGAAATACGCTTTCCTGTTCATTTTTGTTGTAATTGGAAAAGAAATACTCAGGCTGAACTGAACCCATTCCTTCAAAATGCTTTTTGACCTAAGGTCAATGATCTTCACTATCATTGCGTTAAGCTTTGCAAACGGAACTTCTGGTAAGTTTTCAAAAACACTTTCTGCTAAAAAAGTAGATCATCCACAGACAGCTTGGAATCAAAACCCCAATCCTGATTTCTTACTAGCTTATTTAGCTATGGTTACTCTATGCAAAAGCATTTTTGCAGAGTACAGAACATTTCAAAATCTTGCCACAAGACAACACCATATTTCTTTACTCCACAATGCAAAGCTGAAACAACTGAATGGAAAGTAGAAAAAGAAACATTAATGTAAAAAGCTTAAATATCCCATCCATACCTGCACGTACTTCAGAAAACGTATAAAACAGTTCACTTCAGTTTTCAGGAGTACGTTTCTATTCAAATTTGTAAACCGTAACTGACAACAAAACGTTTTTATNGAAGCATGTGTATTTGACTTAAAATGAAACTTTTAAGTGTACACAAATAACTCTTTCANCACAAACTTGCTTTAAGAACGTCAAACGAAACATACAGCGTACACACGTTTTAAATGAAGAAGTACAGCGAAGCAATGGTCAGTTCCGATATTCGATTGAAAAGATAAAAACATTGGTTAGCAAGTCATAACAAAACGGCTTGAATGCTGTGAGATGCGTTTGGTGGCTTGATGGCTACCACTGCCAACTATCTATTGCAGCGTGGCCCAAATACAGGCCCGTTAGTTTTTTAGTATTGACTGTTGTGTGTATGTTACAGTAGGCAATTTTAATTAGAACAAGCGTAACATCTGTTGATAATAATGTACAAAATCAACCGCGTTCGACTAGATTGTAGAGAGCTTACAGAAATTAGTCAGCAAAATAGGTTTACCAGACTAAAAGACTTCGCACTAAAAATACACTCGATGTTTGGAAGCACATACGTGTGTGAGACTACATTTTCTACCATGAAGCAAATCATACCTAAAAAACAAAAATCGAATGGCAGACGAAATACCGGACCNTAGAATCTCCGACTTGCTACCANCAACATATTGGTATTGTTAAAGCAACAATAATTANCAGAGAAGCCTCAAGCACAGGCATCGCACTGATAGAGATCTGTGATAAATTGTTTATTGCTGTTGTGTAATAATTTCAATGACACACTCACTCACTTAACTCACCTATACTTCCCTTTTCAATTTTTCACCTTTTAAATCTGTTGTTTCAGATATCATTTTGTTGGATGTGGTCTGCGAATTGTCACGTTTTTTGTAAAATGGCCCGTAGATCAGAAGTAGTTGGACCACGCTTATTTATTGTAATGTACCTTCGACAAGTATCAAAAAATCTATGTAAGGATTAGTGATCATCTCAGGAACAATGTGAAAACGTAAATGTGGAGATGTATGAAGATTGCTTATTTGAGCTTTTGCATAAGACTTTGGATAAGATGCAGAGAAGCTTGAGGAGAATGTTTGCAAGCAAAACGCGGCCGCACATGCAGTTTTTTATCCTGGTAGTGTCAAAACTTTGCGCATCCTCAACACTAAAATCTGCAAGCAGTACTTACAGGTGAAATTTTAAAGGTCTAAATCAGCTATGTCCAACCCGCGGCCCAGTCGAAGGTTTTGTGCGGCCCAGTTTAGGTATTCGCTGTAGTAAAAGCATCCTACATACTGACAACCTGTCCTTAATCTGATATTCTTGAATTTAACATTTTTGATGCAGGTAGTCTTCAGTGCCGCTTTATCACGTCTGTTACCACTGCAGTTAGGATTCGAACACTGTCAGTATATTAGCTTAAGCTAAATTTAATTTGCTAAGATCAAAGTAAGCCATTCAATGTGCGGCCCTCAAAAATATGTCATTCAACGTGCGGCCCTGGTCAAGATATTGACATAATTTTCGGCTCAGTAAGCCATTTGGGTTGGACATAGTTGGTCTAAAACAAGAGCATAGAAAACAAGCAAACTAAAGACTGAAATGAATAATACAGATTTTCGTTTTCATATGAAATGGCGTATTGATTGTTTCTAATATGTGTGCCACATTTTGACGATAGGCGTTGAGCACGATTGCTATGATCCAGCCAAGTAAAACATATTCTTCAGTTCGCATGCAACAAACCTTTAATTTTGTAGACCATAAAAAATACGATTAACCTTTTTGATATGTTTCCGTTGAATTTTTGTAAAAACTTATAAAGAGTGATGATTTAACAGTGACATACCAACATCCAAGCGATCCAAGATTGAATATTTTGGTTGCCATAATAAGCAAGGATTTGCGGTGAAAACTCACTTAATTTTGAAAAGAAATTTACGTAGTACAAACATGCAAGCCCTAGAATAGAGTTCAGAACTGACACAAACTTTTTGCTTGTAAACGTCTGTTCTTCTTGCAACAGCCAACGACCAATTACATTTTTGTGATTGTCATATGAAACACGTGCCACAGTAACAACGGATAGTCTACAGTTTCCGTATTTTTGCCGTGGAACAGACAGAAAACAATAGATGAAACTATTGCTAGCACAGCAATAAGAAAACGCTTAGCTCAGTTTTATTACAAACTTCAGATAAAAATATCTGCTATTACCTGGCAGGTGGGCCAAATGCTGCCCNTCCGTGCCAATGGACAGTTTCTGTTTCAAACNTCAAGCGAAACACCTGTACTATGCTGACTTTTNAAAATGTCGGAAGGACTGCTGGCCCGCAGGCGCCTTTGCATGGTCAAATTTGGCCCGCTCCCGCATGTCGCACTTTGGGCAACACTGACTTACAGTTTTGTGATCAATTGATCATTTATTAAATACCATTTTGGGTCAGCATTTTGTGGCAAGTCCTATTAGCGAAACGGAAAGTGAAGGAAAAATTAGATTTCGTGGAAAGGTTTAGAGTTTGTTTTTATCACTGAATCAAAATATATGCGACTACGTTTAACACAATACGATAAGCTCATGATCTTCGAGTTGTTGCTTAAATAATGATTTCTGCCAGCATCTTGGAGAATGTTAACTCATTGGCTCCGTGATCATATCCTGCCCTAAACAGCAGCTATTTTACTGCTCAAGTCGCCGTTGAAAGAGCCGAGAACAAAGTAAATCTGATGAAAAGTAGAAGACTGAAATTAAAGTTTAGTCTTCGTCTGAATACTAAGCCTAATTTATTATTATGAGAAGGCATTCCCATGAAAATGATTTTGTTCTGTGTAATTAGTCTTACAGCTGAACGTAAATTTTTCTTTCAGTCCAAAACTATTTTTATGCTTAAAACGTCTAACGTGGGCTAGAAATTTTGCTGGGCTAACACATAAACTTTTTCATTCAGCTATAATTTGTGACGAAACACAGTGTCAACCTGGATACGACCATTGCTGCAAATCTTACTTCAGTCTTCATTCCAAATGCTGCTCCTTTCAACGTGGTTACTGGTTTGTACATAATATAGCTAACAACAACTACCTCAGTTGTGCGTAAATCTGTACTTTTGAGGTCAAATTGTGATAAAAATCTTGAACTATGTTTTATGACAAGAATCAATGACCTTCTGATATAAGCAAATGGGACGCAGAACCGAACTGAATACTGTCATTCATTTTCATGCCAGTTTTCCTCCTCTGGGGAGGTTCGCGCCGGTAGCAGCTTTCGAAGAACTCGAAATACCTCACGGTCAACAGCAGCCACAGATTTTCTACTAGCTCCACACAAAAACAGGACCACGCAAGGTCGGAGATGTAGCCACTTCATCTGGTCCTTGGGCGACCTCTGGACCACTTTCCCGCTGGTGTAGCCAGCCGGACTTGCTTCACCAATCATTGGTAGGACATTGTGGGCACATGGCGAACCAAGATACCTGCGGCATCTCTCGATTCGAAGAAGTAGTTCGACATTCACGGCTTTACGAATTTCACAACTGCGCAGTTTGTCGCTACGTGTAGCGCCTTGAACTCTTCACAAGAATCCCATGTCAGTCGTTTCCACTTGGGATAGCATTATTTCAGTCATTACCCAATATTAATGACTGTAGGTGAGGACTGGAAAGAAGACAGGTTAAAGACCTGGCAACTTTGCGGTGTTTGAAAGCACGCGTTTTGTGAACACAGAGCAATAAAGTTCAGGCAGAACTGCGTTTGATTCAACAATTTGCATCGATCTCCTTGTTGCGCCTTCCGTTACTCGTGATAGCCACCGCAACGTATTTGAACATCTCCACTTGCTGCAGTGTATTACCGCTTACTTGCAGCATACATTGCCTTGGGTCTCTGGATAGACATAATAGCTCAGTCTTATTAGTGTNAATTTTCATTCCGGCTTGGTCGCACGCAGCAGAAAAGTGATCGGTTTTCAAGTGCATGTAGGAGGCCCCGTAGAGAAGATTTTAGCAGTACCAAACAGTCCGCACACAGCAAACGGTTATCCTACAGCTCCCAACAGTGAAATCAGTCATGACTGTCTATCTAATTCATACAGTCTATGATGATGAGTGATGACAGCACACACTTTTCCGGAGTCCAACCCTCAGGTTTAACGGTTGTGATTTAAC
>JGI24158J21664_10013619_pt1 | contig 10721 bp, 4 predicted proteins | sample Ectturendosymbi3_FD_21664 | JGI IMG/M metagenome (IMG submission 21664)
GTTTAAGTCACCAGGCTTAAACCAAAACATTTTAGCTGTAAAATCTGCTACAATTCTGATGTTAAAGTTTTTTCATCACCAGGGGCAGTAGCAGCCTGGTGAAATCTAACTGCTAAAAATATCATTGCTGGCCCGCAGGTTCAACATTAGCGGCCTGTACCATTTCTATCGGATATATTGATGTAGTCCAGCATATGTCTACCAGAGGTGGCCGGAGTCACATTTTCCGACTCCACTCATCTTCCAAAATTTTTGAATCCGGATGCGGGTCCGAAATTTTTTCTATTTTGAGAATCCGACTCCTGTTCAGACTCCGGTTGTCATCGATGCAAACAAAAATCAGCAATGTTTCACTTAAGAAATGACCTGTATAAAGACCACGCAGACTCCTGTTACTTCGGAAAATGACAAGTGACACTCCGGATCCGTTTTTACAAAAATTTTTGTCTCCGTCTCCGGATCCTAAAGGAAAATGGAGAATCCTGTCGGAGTCGACTCCGGATCCGTGGCCACCTCTACTCTCTACTACATCGGCCTGTCCCGTGACCAGCTGTTTAATAAATTTTGAATCCGAATCCGCTCCAGATCCAGTAGCAACATGACACAAGCAATCCGACTCCTGTTAGACACCGCACAAATACGAGTCAAGCAGACAACCAGTAACGTTTTTTCAGTAAATCACTGAAGCTTAACTAAATACAGGATTTCCCTTGGACTGAAGCAGTCGATGCTGTTACGAAAGACAGCGCACACAACAGACCATACGTTCAAAATAGACTCATTCATAACAGACCCGTTCATAACAGGCCACGTTCATATTGCACCACAATCATAAGAGACCACTTAATTATGATCACTGTCCGTTATGAACGGGTCTGTTATGAACGTGGTCTGTTGTGAACGGTTCTGTTATGAGCAGGCCTGTTATAAACGTGGTCTGTTTCGAACGGTCTGTTATGAGTGGTCTGTAATGAACAGGCCTGTTTTGAAAGGGAACCGTCTTTTGCGATATTTTTGCAACCAGTTGCCTTGTTTCAATGTACTGCCTTCCTTTTAGGACTTTAGGTGGTTCTGACAATGCGGGCAATTTTTATTATCACGTATAAACTGACCGTTTCTTTTAGTCACTTTTTGCCTTTGAAAATCATAATACTGTATTATAAAATATGCAGATGCATTGATTGCTTTTACTTCGCTAAAAACAAGAACCCAGGAGTCACTTTCAACCAATAAGTGCTTCTTTGTCCGGACAGTTTGCATATTTGGAGGCTGCATTTTTGAAACGAGGCATGATCCTGAAAATGTTTAAAAATTCTTGTTGACACTTAGAGTTACATATGCAAAGCAATGTAACCAGATTGTATAAACAACGCTTGCCAGTTGAATGGCATATCTAACATGCACAAAAGTGTTCATTTGGTTGGTTTATAACATTTTGCAGGAAGAGGATTCACTTTTGTAACCAGGGACGGATTTAGAGAGCGTGGGGCCCCAGGCCATCTTAGTTTTTGGGGCCCCACACAAGTGTGACCTATTTGGCCGTTTGTCTGAAAAGCGTGAAAGTATGCCCCTCTTTTGTGTAGTCAAAAATATATCTTTTGTGCTGCCGACTTTGGTTCCACAATTGCGTTAGATCTTCAACAGAAATTAAAGCCTTTCCTACATTCTTCTAAAAAACAAATGGCACTGTAATCTTTTCTTGGAATTATATCTCTTTTGTGTGCAGAGGTTCTCTTCGCTAATTTCCATGAATTTCGCAACACCCTCAGCTAACCATATGAAGTAAGCCAAATGTAGCCACGTTTTTCCAAGTAAAGCTCACGAGAAACTGTTCTAGCTGATTTAACTAACACATAGAGCAGGGGTCGGCAACCTACGGCCCGCAGCACCTTTACCAAATTGTACTAACTGTATGGCCCGCCTAGTGGTATTATATTTCATGAATCTGCCCTACTTGCAACATCTTGTTTTGCATACTTATGAGAAACCACACTGTGCTACAAATGTACTGTATGTCGCATTTTGGGTTCGTGAAATATGTAAATCACGAGTTTATCTGATTAAAATTCCATAAATTCCCACGATTGAACAACAGCAAAGGGAACGGAATAGTTGGTGGAAAACTAGTATGGCCCACCATACCTTGCAGAGTTTGTTTTTGGCCCGCAACTCAGGAAAGGTTGCCGACCCCTGACATAGAGTTTCAACGAGCAACCTCTGTTTGCGGGAAATCTTGTAAAAACAACCAATCGTAAGATCCAATACTGACAATATTGCTTTTCAACGGAGTTCTGCAGTGTCTGGCGATCTTGCGTTGCTGAGAGCTTTTTATCAGTGGAAGATTGAACATCAATTAAGTACCGTTTTTCCTTCTTTTTCTGTGACCGCTTTCATACAGACGGCCTGCATCTCTCTCACGCCCAGACGCACAGTATTGTCGTGTTGTTACTGTACTGATAAGAGTCTATAGAAGACATTTGCATTTCCGCTCGTTTCAAGGTACTGAAAATGGTGAAGTTATGCCTCTACGCAGTTTCGCAAACTTTTAGTTAATATTGAGTCGTCATAGGAAAGAGTTGCGCGGGGCCCAGGGCCGTCGCCAGCGGGGGGACCAGTGGTGTCGGTCCCCCATTTGAAATCTGTGCCCCCCCATTTCTCGTTTGGCCCCCTGGTTGCCGCATACATCTAATACAGTATTTTTTAAATGTGCCCCCCCCTTCTGGTTTTTGGCTCCCCTGCTGCTAAATCCTGGCGACGGGCCTGCCTAGCCCATGGCCTATGCGTAAATCCGTCAGTGTTTGTAACTTGCGCTGGATGATAAATTCCCTCTGCTATGTCACTGAAGAAAAATGTTGCTGTGTTCACGGAAATAAATATGTTGTTTTTGCACTTGCTTCAGCTTTAATTGTTCAAATCACCAGTAGCTGAAGAATTGCAGACTTCGTTTTGTTACTTTGGCGTTGAAAACGATCACAGAGACAAATCTGTCGAGTCACAAGTTCTTCTAGTACAAGTCGGGTCATCAGAGGGTTAACTTTTTTTATTCTAGTCATGACCTTGGTCGAGTCACTGGCTTGCAAGCTCGAGCCATTTGAAATCAAATTAAATTGGATGTTTACCCTTTTTTTGTCAGAAACATTGTGACTCAAAACGATTCAAGCTCCTAATCCTAACCAGCTGAAATTTTCGGGGTGGAAAATAATTCTAACTTGTTGCACCTAAAAACGTGATTGGCGCTTTCAAAACGTTTTTGAAGATTTTTCGGAGAAGAGCAATTGTTCGGTTTGCCCCTTCCCTGGTTGCGGGTGAACTTGGGTCAATTCACTGCTTGATTACATCATTGTTGCAGAACGTGACTAGAGTCACCGTCATGCATCACTAACCTGAAGTGACTGAAAGTGAAGACTTCTCAATAAAATCATAAATTCTTTTAAACCAGTGTTAGATCGGCAAGTCTGAGCCCACAGCAGTAGCCTTTGATTCAAACTAAAGACCGAGTAGAATAACTTGCGAAGAATTCGAGACCGATTACAGTCATGAAACTCCGAACCCAAGCTCGAGTCCATGAAAACTGGACTGCCACGCAACACTAGTAGACAATGTTTTTCTTCAGGCATTTTTCACCACGTGGCTATTCTTCCTCCTGGCGATCGCATCTTTCCGGGTAAATTGCTTCGCTACTGTTGGAAACTTTGGAATTGTGCTGTTCTTTTTATGTACCTTCACTTTTTCTGGTAATCTTTCCTGTGCACACCNCATTTTTACACAAAGTTACACTCCGTATTTTTTACTTTGTTTTTTTCTTTGTACCGCAATTATTTTTTTAATTTTCATACTATGTTNAAAATTTTTGACCACACCAAATTTCCTCAATTAAGATAAATCCACTCCTTTGTTGTAGGCATGCTCTCTTCATCTGTAATTTTTTCACAATGTTCTGTTTTTCTAACTGTGCTTATTTTATTTCCAACTGTTGTTTTTCAACACTTGTCAAAAGTATTAGCCTACACGGTATTGGTTGACTAGATGACCGCCGTCGTACTTCACCTAGCCTATGTAAGATTCTTTGTTTACATCTATCAATTATTTTTCCATTGTGTTTTCATTTAATCGTAAAATCGTAACCTCCACTGATAGTTGGCTACACTTTAGATGATTGTTTCTGTTTATTAGCTGAGTCACATGAAANAATNAATCATTCAGTTTCACGTTGACAGTGAGACTACAGTTTAATTTCGTGTAACTATGGAAAATTATGTGTGATAGGCCTACCAATTGCCAACAAGTAATTTTTGTCTGTAAACTTTAGTGACATATTTTTAATTTTTGTGTATTTGCTATGTGGAAGGCAAACCTAACTGATCGCCCAGTGGCATTTCTTTTTGTGTGCAGTTTTCTGATTATCTGGTTACTTTCAAGTAGGCCCATAATGTAGCTGCATTCAGCTATGCTTCGGTCGAACATTTGCTTGTTGCATGTGTATCCGAAAATTCTCTCGCCAGCAGGCGTTTGACCGTTGTTGGCAATGTAACCTTTTCAATTTCAGAACGACCCACAACCAGCTTGGGACACCAGGTGGGGGGAAGAGTTTTCTGAGTGGGGCCCAAATTTTTTAAACTATGTCCAACACATTTTTCCAGGGGGGTGAAAAAATTTGAGGTGTCTTCGTCCCCCTGGTTACGGGCCTGCCCACAACTTTCGAGCATTGCTGTGTCAATCGCGTTAACACGATCTGTTACCAGACCATCTCCACACATAAAATGGCAAGGCCTCTCGAGATTGTAAAGAGTCGTACTTCATTCGCAGCGGAGGTTCGTGTTGGTGGTTTAATTTTGCGCCGAGATGGATCGACTTACTGGCTGGCATGTTCCCTATAAGGTAGTGCTCTTCAACCTTTTTGTCATCGTGGAACCCCCGATATACTTCCGCGTTTGTCATGGAAACCCCATTAACAAAAATTAAAAAAACACGAATTTACTTGTAAGAATTCAACATTTTCGTTATTAGACAGTCAACAAATATACATTTATTAGTTTTGCGAAGTTATACACCAAGAAATTTAATGACTCCGTTATTCTTGCATTTCTGGAATCTTATCTGCTACATTCAGAATTTGGCAAAAAGAACCCGTATCTCAAATCTGTCGTCCCATTTTCTAACTTTGGCAATTAAATTACATTTGGTCCGTTTCGGATTGGGTGTCTCTTTTTACGTTTGTACTACATTGCTCATTACCGTCCACACCTTCGCTGTTGTTATTATTTCGTTCACGTAAGAAATCATACAGGCTTGGCTAAATTAGTAACTCACGGAACCCCACTACATGTTTTGCGGAAACCCTGTTGAAAAACACTCCTCTGAGGTGGGCAAATACGTAGTACCACCAGACCATTTGCGTACTGAAATCTTTCTCGCGCACTTGCAACATTCCAAATCGATGAAAAAGCACGAAAACAAGGAGCTATTGAAACTAAATGTGTACTTTGTTCGAATTTGGTACGGTATTATACTTACGCTAATAATTCAAGAAGTTTACAATTGATTTAGAACTCTGCCTTCAAATATTGATGCTCACTAAAACGAACATTTTGCTCAGTCTAAAATTTTCTTAAGGGAACATCGCTGCCTGGCCCGTTGTCTCAACGTTTACGCCTGCAGTGATTTTGATTCTCCTGCTTTCTAACTGTTGATATTATTCCCATTGTACTATTTCTGACCCGCCGTCACGGACTTAACACCCTATTCGTTTTTCTACGTAGCTGGCAAGGTCATTTCGAAAGGGTTGCCATTCGGAATCCACAAAAGTTTAAGTAAACCGTTACTTGCAGAAGCAACCAACCACACTCTGGCCAGGTTTTTTTTTACCTCGATCGATTGCCAGACCATCTCCGCAGATAAAATGGTGAGGCCGCGATTTAGTTTGCAACACTTTTGCTTCCAAAGACTAGCCCGACATAATTGAATTGCACTAATTAAAACGACCGGTGGACTGACGTGGGCTTAATCGGTGAACTAATTCCTGCGGAAACCTGGTCATTACAAGCGAAAACCAATTTCGTCCCACGAAGTTATTTAACAGGCAACGTAAAAACGTTCACGGCAGATCCGTTTTTTGACATGACCGAGCAAGCAAGGTGACGTTGATCATACAGGCATGGACGGGCGCAGAACTGTCAGGAAACGATAACCCGGTTCCACGATGTCGTTTTACTGACGATAAAACGAGATAAGCACGATTACAAACGCACTTCATCCCTGGAATGATCCAGGTTGGGTTTCCACGTTATCAAGCTAACTTTACAGCACTCCATCGTTACATGACCCACTTTTAAGTCACTTCGAATGTATAAAAATTTCTCACACAATTCTTGCCATTCAGTTTCGACGACTTTAAGCTGCAGGAATTAAGCGTTGCGCTCCTTTCAGGAACAGAATTTCACTCACAGGACCGTCCACTATTATTTCGTGGCAAGAACTCTCATCGCCAAACCCGCACACACAAGTGCATGCGGGGCCACCCAGAAATCGCGTCGTCTATCCGGAAGCAGCAGCGAAGTATAAACAGTTGCAGACAGGCAGTCGCTTCGAACACACTACAAGCAGTAAAAGGCAACGGGGATGAAGGGAAAAGTCAAGGACGGACACCCTCCAACAAGCCCTATCTGACACTCCCCGCAACCACCGGTGGATATGATCAGCACGAAGTAAAAGTGGCGGCAGTTCATTTGTCTTCAGATTGCTTTTTCTTTTTTTTCTTCTTTTTTGTCTTGAATAGAGGAAAACACATATTTTGTCAGCACCTTGTACTTGATAAACTTTACGCAAGAATTTTTACAAGCCACTAATCTCTTAAGTAGGGTATTTTTTCACAGAAACAATCGCGACTTTTCGAAAACGTCATAACAATTTCCTCACTTATTAAACGTTTACTTATTATACAGTCTAAAGGCTGTCATCTGAAACAATTTTTGACGTTAAATTTGAATGGCTGACTGCGTTGCACAGGAGGCGGAAGCCAGGAAACAGGTAAAACTACGTCATCACATATTTGTGACGCCAACATTTCCCCGCAAACGCATGTGACTTTCCCACACACACAACCGGAAACCAAAGAAATAAGCTTCGGTTCGATGATCCACATTGTCAAGCCACTCACTTCTGTTTGGGCAGTGCTTTCCTCTTCCTGCTTCGCGGCTTCTAAATCGGACTTCGGTTTCTGCCACAAAACAAGGATTTCAATCGTAATTGTAAACACGGAATCAGTAACTTCCAGAACTTGACAGCTATCATCTTTGTAGGGGATTCATCTGTTTCAAAGTCAACGTTCTGCATTTCCGAAGCACTCGTCTTTCTAAACTGAACTCAAAATCAATAGTTAAATAATGAAGCTCGTATTAGTAACCTTTCATGTTGGACCAAATTTGAGTATTTGTGGTTTTGTATGCAATTGAAATCGAGCTGAATTTATTGATACACTCAATAATTTCACACAATTTTGATGAAGTTCATTCATTTATTTTCATACCCGCTTTTCGTCTGCGAAAGGTCGCGGGACAGCAGCCGAAAGATTCGAAATACCTCGTGATTTTAGGCAATTTTTGCGTGGAATCCGGTCGTAAGATTTCTCGAGGTCAACAAAGCAGTTGTATATATTCCTAAGGTTTCACGAAGACTTGCTACAGAATAAAAATTGGTCTGTAGTATCCTCCAGCTTTGGTTCAATTATTTCTCGGCATGCTTTTTCAAGGCACTTGGCTTACACTTTTCCAGGGAGGCTAAAGAGAGATGCCCCGGCAGTTACTGAATTCTCTCCTGTCTTCCTTTGTGTGTGGGGCCAATCACCCCAATGTGCCAATCTTTCGGTTACCTCCCAGAACACCAAGCACTTGACACAAACGAGTCAGTCAAGCAACTCATCGATTCAAGGTTTTCAGCATTTCAGGTCGTATTGCATCACAACCTGCATCCTTCAGTGTTTTGTCAGCTGGGAAGGCATCGCATTTCCCTCCCCAAATGTATCTCCTGCCGGATAAGGTCTTTGACACCCTCTTTCCATCTGCCAAGGATGTCATCTCTGCTGATAAGACCCCATTTTTGTTGATGGATCTATAAGTACGAGATTTTTTTGCCGCGAAAACACCAGATGGTTTACCAGTAAATGGAATCCAGTTTATGCCTGAAATTCTCCCAAGATTGGATTTGACTTTTTCACCGCAATGGCATTTAAGTTAAAACACTAAATATTTAGCGCAAGTTTTATTAAGTTAAAACACTAAATAATTTAACGAAAGTTCAACTAGGTTCAAACACTAAATAATTTAACGCAAGATCAGTAGAAGATACCGAGACATTAAAAACACTTGTAGAAAGCGAGATTTTCATTCGAGTAATCCCTGATAGGAATTTTTTTCGGAACATTTGAAGCTGATGACCGAATTATTGCAGTTCTACTTGCAGCTGCAGCAGTTTTTTTTAAGGAAAATGTTAGGTACCCGGTATGGACCTGTAAGGACCCGGTGATAATTTTCTCTCATTCTAGGGACCCGAATAGGGTTCCTAAAACACCTTAAAAAAACCTTAACTGCAGTGAATTCAAATGCAGAAAAATTACACAGGGTTGAAATCTGTTGCTCGATCAACTAAAATTTTGATAATCTTCGATGTGACATTTTTGATGCAGTGATCCTCAATGCCGCTTTATCACTTCTGATCTGCGTACTGGGAGATTTCCACATGTCTTATGACACCTTGGTGCAAGTTATTTCTAGTTTTCTTATTTCTACCCTTGCTGTTCCACTACCACTAAACTTGCCTACGACATCACAATGACGGAGTGGTTAAATGTGCCAAACAGTCGTTACCAATGCAGTTAGGATTCGAACGCTTCAGTACAGTAGTTCAAACTAACTTTTAGTTTGCTAAGATGACAGAATGTCATTCAATGTGCGGCTCTCACGAAGATAGTGACATGATTTTTGATTCAGCAAGGAATTTCGGTCGGACATAGCTTTGTTTAGAACAGCTATGTCCAACCCAAATGGCTTACTGAGCCAAAAATTATGCCACTATCTTAACCAGGGTCGCATAATGAGTGACATATTAGTGAGGGCCGCACAATGAATGACTCACTTTGATCTTAGCAAACTAAATTTAGCTTACGCTAATATACTGAATTCGTTCCAATCCAACTGCAGCGGTACAGACGTTTTAAAGTGGCACTGAAGACTACCTGCATCAAAAATGTCGAATTCAAGATTATCAAAATAAGAACTGGTTGTCAATATGCAGGATGTTTTCATTGCAGTTAAAGCCTAAACTGGGCTACACAAAACCTTTGACTGGGCCGCATGCGGCCCGCGGGTTGGACATAACTGGTTTAGAGCATTGAAATGCGGCTGATGGAAGGTTTGAGACTTTCTGCATTTCTGTTCGTGGCCGGGCCATGCTCGCATTTTCTGACTAAAATGGATTCTCCTGACGCACTACGTCAGGGGTCTCCGAACTACGGCCCGCGATGCCATTTTGTCAATAATGAAAAAATAATAGATTTACTAAAAATTTGTTAATTTGGTGGAGTGTAACATATCCCGAAACAACCACATTACATAAGATGTCCGGCCCTCGAACTGTTGTGTAAGAGCTTATGTGGCCCTCTGGCAAAAAAGTTTTGGAGTACCCTGCAGTACGTCTTTACATGAGAGACAACTCACCTTCGGAGTCGTCGTTTCAACGGCAGATGAATCGGCTTCCTGTTGTCGCTTTTTCTTCTTCTCTTTTTTCTTTTTCTGGAAGACATCAACAGTAGTTATGAATCGTCAGCTGCACCACTAATCATCCAGCATCATGCTCAGTCTTGGACAAACGCACTTTTGCAGGCGGAAAATATTCCAACTTACCGTAGCCGGAGTCGAAGAATCGTCTTCCTGCGAAGTCGCATCCGTGCTTGATTTCTAAAAATAAAGACACACCTGAGGTCAATAGAAGCAGCAGTGCTTCGGCATGTAAACCACAAAGAAATGGCAACAGAACGACATCAATCAGTGTTATTGAGTGCAACCGCGTGGGGGCATTGCAGGGTGTCGGGTCAACAAAACGTCCTGCAATTTTCTCGTTGAGTCACAAGTTGGTGTTGGATTACTCATGCCAGCGTCCAAGAGCAAGTTCAAGCTGTAACGACGGTGAATTTATGTGGAGCCGACGCAGCAAAAGCTCATCAGTCTTGGTTCCTGTCACTTCCAACTGATAACACAGCGGGGCTGTTGATGCACGGGCAGGGCCAGGATCACCTCAATACGGTAAAATGCGGGGCCTGACGGGTGTGCTCTTGCGTTTTCCTTTGTTATCGTGCATGTGCCGGGCGCACGCCAACTGGCGCAGTGTTCGCGAACTACGCTTTTGATTGGTTGACTCGCTGATTGGCTTCGGCCGAAAATCGGCACAACGGTCCGTAGCAGGTATGTTCAGTAACTTCCACCAACGTGCACGCATGGCCCACCAAAATTTCCACGAGTATTATCACATACAACGCTGAAACAGACGAATAGAGGGAATGACAATTCACAAAAAGTCGCTTCTTTAACAGAGTTCAAATGGAAGTTATATTTGCAGCCCGTAAATGGATGTTTAGATCCTGCTGAGCAACAACAAACAAAACGAATCCGTCTTTCAATAGCACTGTCTAATGACGTTACAAGATCATTCTCTGATATTTCCTCAACATG
>JGI24158J21664_10013620_pt1 | contig 10720 bp, 8 predicted proteins | sample Ectturendosymbi3_FD_21664 | JGI IMG/M metagenome (IMG submission 21664)
CGTGGCAATGCTGACGTAAATGGAGAAGTTCTTCTGCAACTGTGCTGTAACAACGCACTGTACATCATGAACACTTTCTTCCAGCAAAGAGATGTGCACAAGCCACCTGATGCAGGTATTCCTTGGGTCATCGGGCAGTGATTGGTTTTTGTATAGTTTCAGCTGACTTGTTCCGTTCAGTGTCGAGTATTCGTGAAAGCAGTGTCGGACGAGTGTAACGTCTCGCAGAAGTCACATGCTGAGGGGACTGCTGGGATACCGCAAGGCTTTCATAACATTCAAGTGAACTGCGCGCAGTTATTGGATGTTTCCGGCGTTTTGGGAGCAGATCATTTTCGAGCATGGGGCATTTCTTGTCAGCAAGCTGCTGGTCAATAAACAACGCGAGTCTTTCAACCATTGATACGCGACTTGAGATCGAAAACCACTTTAGAGCACTTTCCGCAAATGCAGCCCACCAACTTTTCCACAATTTTGCATTCCAAGAGGAAGAGTCTAATTTCATGTGATGTTTACATATTTCCATGTTTCTTTGAATCAAGCAAAATTTACAACGATTTTTTTCGTGTACAGTAAAAATTCAAGCTTTTCTGTCATGTGCACCAATGCAGAGCCGATGGATTTTCAAAAGAAAATTTAATCATAACTTTATCATTCCATCAATCATCACCTTGAAGAATACAAGATCCATCTTCCCCCCTCTGACAGTTTCATTGTATTGTTCAAGAAAACTGTTCAACCTCTCTTGCATGTCCGACAGTTCAGGCACAAGCTCATAAACCTTCGGAGCAACTGGCTCAAAATCTTCTGGTTCATCTCCTGCAAATAAACAATGTTGAAAGGACGGTTTGTTCTCGCACTGTTTGTTCCTGGCTGGTGGGATAACAGGAATTAATTCATGATTTCATTCAATATTTGATGAAAAAATATATGCAGAAAATAGAATATTTGAAGAAAGGGCTGATGCACAAATCTTTTCCAACAGTCAGGATGTGATTCTATGACGTCACAGTGTCTGCTTCAGCGTCTGGCGAGGTCGACCGGAACTGTTCGAAAACCACTCGCTGCGTTCGCTGCAGCGGATGAATTGAAACAAGTTCTGACGCTATCTAGTCGAACACAGACACCGCTAGAGGCTGAAGCAAACGCTGTAACGTCACAGAGTTAGATGCAGACCGCTGACAAACGCACTTACCGTACCTGTCGATACTTGTACTGCAACAGTATACTGTATATACCGTACTTACAAGAAGATCTGTAACTACTAATTCATCACTGTAACCGGAAAACTTGCGATAAGTGATGTACCAGCAATGCACATAGCATATCACACATTTTATATCAGAATACTCACGTGCACGAAAATCATTAAATAAATAACAATAACAAAGACGGCAGTGAACATATCACAGCTTTCTGGCGCACAGCAGTCGATACGTTGAACCGACATTTGCAGTAAAGAAGGTGAATTTATGAAATTCAGCTGCATATCCTTCAGTAGCCATGTATGCTGCTTCGTCATGTATTTTACAGCTTGTCCTCTGACAATCCAGCATCCAGAGAGTTTTTGTTTGCAACAATACAATAAAGCAGTAACTTTCCCTTCGAACATTCTGCACAATTGCAAATAGTGCAACCGGCTTCTCACCAGTCAGTTCGGGAGCGTCGCGGAGAAAATCAACGAAGAAGGGTTCATCCGCCAACTGGGCGCCGAACTCATCACCAAGCTCATCATGGATGATCTGTCAACAAAGACATGAACAGTCAGTTTGTCAATAAACGGTATTTTTCCTGAAGTATTGGTCTTGAGTCAGTTCAGTTCAGTTTATTTCTGCATCCCGACCAAGCACAGGATGCTGAGTCAAGACGTCTTTGAGTTAGTCACAAAACAAAACAGATCCATAGGAATGTTGTTTATTTGATTTAAGTTTATCTGAGTGTTTAGGGTACAACCCTTTCGCTCGCAACAAGACCAAGAAATCGCACAAAAACTGCTCTAACAAAGAGTTGCATACCAATTTCTGCATCAAAAAAGTCTCTGTTTTTCATCTTTTCGATGAAATACTACTTTGCATGTGTAACTTATTCCAGTGAGATAAGCATCTCGCTTACGTAGTTTGGGCGAGTGGCGATTAGGATTTTTAGACAAAACAATAGCAATTCACGTTTGAGGTACAAAAAATAAGGAATAACTTTTTCATTACATGTTGTTCCTCATCACTTAAATGTGCATCAACTGTGCTTTTCACAGTAAAGCAATCACAAAGATTGTTCGGAAGGAACGACCAATAACTATTAAACAACCACTGATCTTATCACAAGTTTTTCGGTTTTATAACGCATTTATTTAAAGCAGATAGTTACGAAGAAAAGTTTTCAATTCCTCACAAAAAAGATAAAGACTGGGAAGTTGACGTTTAATTTAACTTTCATTTCATGTTTGTTTGAAAATAGAATGTCAAAATACAAATCTGCGGAAGATAAACTCTTTCAGTGAAACGGCCTTAAACGACAATAGATTTTTGGGCATTTTGTAGTCTTCAATTTTCATCAGTGCCGTAAATACAATTTGACGACATTGTTGACCAAATTTCGTACCTTGTCAAGGTTTTCATCAAACCACTGCTTGTCAGGCATGTTTGTGAAGCGGTCAGCGATCACTCGTTGGCATTCATGCTTCCATAGACTGAGCAGAACTTCGGTGGAGTTTGCAATTTCGTCGTCGACCAACAGAATGCCCTGCACGAAAACAATGTGCAATGGTGGACAGTTCTTTCGTATTTATTGCTATCAAACATAAAAAGCAAGTGGTTTTGCATTTGACAAATTACCTGCCATATTCTGCTGAGATCTCGAAGGTTGAAAATGTAGTGGAACTTCGCTGGTGTCGGAAGCATCTTCACTTTTGTTTTTTGCCAAAGGGATCGAGTCAAAGGAACCAAGCTTGCGACAAGATCTGTCACCTGTCAATTTAGACAAAAAAGTATTTGTAAATGGGGCACTTGAGACATTTATGTTACGTCAGGCAGGAAAATAAACACTTCCAAAGTTCTACAATGGTTATAGAATCAGCAAAAAGATAAGCACTTGTACGGACCTCACTTTTATCTTGAGCTTAAGTACTTTGTAAAAGTTTTAACATCCATCCGAAATGTTATCTCATACCGGCTTGGGAAAGTTTCTTTCTTTGCAAAAGTATCCAGTTGCAATCGTGGAAAATATTTTGTCAATGGATGTGTTCGAAGGAAGAGTGCAGTTGAATATACAAAACTGTCTCTTCAACCTCTGAGGGACATCATTCCTTCCACCCCCGGGATGGATCATGGCGGACACCAACTGTATGTCAGCAATGGTTGTGAAATCACCTGGAAAATCAAACACAAATAAGGTAAAGTTACAGTAGGTTGGTCAAAATTGAATTGCTTTAAGTTTGAATTCACCACTATGCTAAAAAAAACTTCAATTGCCACTTTGATTTCTTTGAAGCAAAAGTTTCGAGTAAGCAGGAGGAGGGCAGAGCCTCTTCATGCAAAAACGTTTTCTTTCACAGACAGCCAAGCAGGACTGTGACGGACTCTCTTCTTTCGAACATGAAATAGTTTTTATTTTAATAATCCTTGCCATGTTCTTCGTGTTAAATACTACCTGAAAACTGATTTACTGAACGACGGCTGGAAGTATATTTTAAAGGCACCAAAACCAAACAGCGACCACATGCCTGGTTTATCCAAGCTGTAGAATCCTTTGTTCTCGAGCAGCTGTCGAACGATCTCGTTTGTTATCTGCAAACAATACCTTGTTATCCACAAACAATAAGCTTCGGTCAAAAAAAGCAGCAACACATGGTTTGAAACTCAACCGCCAGATAGAATAGAACTATGCCAATCAAACAAAAAACTACAAGCTTTTTGTTGCATGGTAAGTCCTGTTCTGAGTTCATCGTTTTGCTTCATAACATTTTACAATCGTGCAAGACATCGTCGTATACAAATTGCTGACTTTCAGAGAACTAATCAGTGATAATAGAATTTTATTATATTAGATTGTTTTGCAAATCCGTGATATGGTTGTTTTGCAAATTTTTGATTGTTTGTCGTTCAGTAAATCAGTTTTCAGGTAATATTTAACACGAAGAACATGGCAAGGATTATTAAAATAAAAACTATTTCATGTTCGAAAGAAGAGAGTCCGTCACAGTTCTGCTTGGCTGTCTGTGAAAGAAAACGTTTTTGCATGAAGAGGCTCTGCCCTCCTCCTACTTACTCGAAACTTTTGCTTCAAAGAAATCAAAGTGGCAATTGAAGTTTTTCACGGATTTGCAAAACAATCTAATAAAATAAAATTCACGGATTTGCAAAACAATCAAACAATCAAAAATTTGTAGATAACAAGGCATTGTTTGCAGATAACAAGGATTTCTTAAACATATTACAAGTAGTGACGTTTTTGATTCTGTAAAAATAAAATGGTATTTCTGCAATACAGTAAGTTGACCAAGAAAANAAATATTTCAAATGCGCTGAGAAAAAAGCTNACCTGATCCCCCCACTCATTGATGGTGGGCATGTTGATGTCATCGATGAACACAGTCATTTTCTTTCCAGCTGGTGGGCCGTAAGTGGTTCCAACCCGCTTGTCAACATAACTCTCGATGGTTCTCTAAAGAAAAAACACAAGAAAATGGCAACTAATAAATCCAACGCTCGATTTCTTGGTTATTTTGAATTTACCTGAAACATGTTTGGTGTTGTCGCGCTGCTGAAGTTAAGAGCCTTGGTCAGATGGACCTCCGGGTCGTATTTCGCGGCATATCCTTTGATCATGACTGTCTTGGCCGTTCCCTGCTCTCCAATCAGCAGCACAGACTTTTCCTGTTTACGAAAGTGTGATATTAATGCTGTGATATTCATCATTCAAATATTAACGCTAACTCCCGCAAGTTTCAGTTTTTTCTCACTCCAGCAATGTCAGTGTTGACCAAATGTTTTAAACTCAATTGGAGTCGACCAAAAAGAGACAGTTTTCCATTCATTGACTTGAGTCGTTTGGTCACATCCATGTTTCAGCAAAATACGGTTAAAAAATCAATGTGAAGAAAATGCTCTGTACAAATAAAAATTTTACAAAGCTATATTTTAAAGAACAATCATTTCCTGACAAAAACTTCACCTGCTTCATGATAGTTCCGATCAGGAAGTCTGTGCGAACGTTGTCGACATTCGGCACAAGAATCGAGAGGTACTCCGGGACGGAATTCTTCGGATATTCGTAGGTTGGTACCCTTCGCATGAGCAAGCAATTGCTTGGGTGGTTGTTAAGAGGTCACTAACACTTTTGAATCATTTAAAGTGCAGTGAGTGCACTTCAATATTTGAACAACAGTTACTACCAACTTTGGTGATGGAAAAAATCGTCAGTACTAAATCTTTCACCAGTATTTCGTTGCCACGTTTCATTCACAACGTTTTTGTCAAACACCTTATGTTGCTTAACTTTTGTTTCTAGAACAAAACTGTCTTAAGAGTTTCAAATTTCATGGCATGGGATCTTCAGGCTTGTCAGTTTCTGACCGCTACCAACTAAAGATTGAGAACCACCGGATTTAGGAACATTTTGGTAACCTTTATTTCCACGTTTTAAAGTCATGCAATAGCAACCTGGTTTTCCAGTGCTCCCATTCTCCTTTTTCTCCAACCATGTATTCAAACATAGTTTCTTCACCGGCAACACTTGGCAAGTCCAGCGACGACTCATGCGTGCGTAAAAATTCTTCCATCATTTCTCTGCCGGGTAAAGATGGTAAAACAGCAACTCCCTCCCTTACTGACAAAGCATAACTTGAGGAGCATGTTATACGTTACTTTTCACAAAAAATTGAGTAACTTTTTCACAAAAAATTGAGTAACTATTAAAAATCTACATTTATGAAAAGAGCCATACTTGTCTTGAAGTAAGTGGAAATAAGAGTTGAAAAACACAATGTCGCCAAGTTGTCTCATTTGGAAAGCGCAGCAAAAACAAGTATTGCTTAGAATTCGCAAAACGTGTTTTTAGACCAACTATAATTAATAAAACCAATGTGCTGTAGAAGTATCCATTAATTTCTATTTAGGTACTAATGAAATCAAGTGTTTTTGTCCTCTTATTATTGTAATACATGAATTAATAAATGCAATAAATCTTCAATGTAAAAAAATCTTGCACCTACAGTGAATTGTGTGGGTGAACATGAGTAAAACCCCGCCGAACCCCCCAATATCGGCTCACCGAGCACTTGGGGGCGATCGGACCTGGGTTTAGGAAGCACTGCCTTAGCCTCTATGCTTTTAGTAGCGATGTAGCTCAGTCAGCCAATGCAGCTCATGCTAGTATAGCCCAGAATAGACATTTGAGAGCAGCAGGAGAGCAACTGCGTATCTACCTGTGTTCCAACTCCAGCAAAGCACCAAGGGACCACATCAGTGAGAATACAAATATCCTCCCCAGGTGACTTCTCGAAACCGTTTTTTCATCAAGTCGAGGAAGTAATCCTGCAAAACCATTCCTTCGATGAAATGCGACATAAGCGACACTAAAGTGGGGGTGAGCCAGAGATGTGACGCACGCGCTTTTTATGAAACCTCCCTTTCAATTTACCTTGCAAAAGATCCATAGCCTGTCGTATGTACATGCATTCCAGCACATCCATCTTTGCCACGAGCTTGGTAGTTACGTAGTTGTAGAGGTCCTAAAACATGACGTTTTGTGGTGATTAGTTTTAAAACGTGACGTTTTTATGTCGATCCATATATTTCTTGCATGTCGTGAGAATTATAAGCAAAAATCAAGTATATCAAACCTGGAAGATTTTTTCAAATAATTCCCAGAGAATGTCTCCTTGCTGCGATGGGATGGTTTTCAACCAACCTTGACATATTGGCCGCCAGTCAAGGGCAGAGGAGGACATGAACACCATTCCTGAAGAATAATTAACAGCGCATTCATTCTGCAAAGTTTGCTATCAAAGTGAAAAGTGCGTAAATGTGTGGGTGGATCTTGTTTCGTACCGTTATCAGTTTCGGTTCAAAAGAATCTTCAAAACCATCGATAAAATAGTGATTTCTTGTTTTTGGCTTTTCGTGAAGATCAAGTTTGTTTTAGCAAGAAGACCTTGCAAGAACTCGTCCATTACAAAGTTTCATCGACTTCAAACTCAATCCTTACCATTCCTGGACACAGTAGCCGGAGATGCGTTGTCAACATTGTGAGGTTCGAAAATGATTTTGCAGTTCGGAGCCATCGGGATTCGATCCCCGTTCGCGAGAGTCAACGTCTTGTTGTCATCCAACACAGAGTTGAGGTTTTCGATCCATAAAGTGTCGACGGGACCATCCAGCACCAACCAGATATGTTCGCCCTGTTGATGGAAAGGCGCGTTTCTGGACAAAAACCTGAAATATTTCTTGCTACATCTTGTTTCAAGTTTTTTGTTAGCTGAGTATTTTCAGGAAGTGACCATTCGTCAAAATTACTGTAAACGCACGCCGTTCACGCTCCCCCCAGGAAATTTTATATAAAATTTAATTTTTCTTCGACGTAGACAGTAGCATGAAATAAATCGAAGTGCCATTCTACATTGCGAAAGGCACGCTGGAAATAAAGCAAGTACTTTCCACTTTGCATGCTTATTTGTANGAAACGTAGTTAAACGCAAAATACATGGAACACAACATCGGCGTCCGTCATCATTAACCTTCTTGGCCTTGTGACTTCGTCGCCANAAAGTGGAAAAAATTCCGTCAGTCCAATCGTTGGTCGACACGTCAAGAGTACCGAACATCTGAGGAGCAGTGATCGCCTTTGGATTCATCCGCATCTCACTTTTCGCAAAAACAAATGCTTGGTTAGCTGCAACCAATGTTTTTAAACTTAAAGATAGCTTATATAGAAAATCATTGACAGTCTACTATGAGTTACTCTATGACTGTGAATGACTAAGTTACTGCATTCATTGCTGTGAAACAATTTCTTTCACTGATGCATTCTGCAATATGTTCATTACCGGTGGGGTTCGCCACAGTCAGACATTGCTTTCATCAGAGTGTAGATACATTTCGTCTTTCCAGCCCCGCTCGGTCCCAGGACCATCATGCCGTGCCTGACACGCTGCGTCTCGAACAATTGGATAATTTTCAGCACCCATGACGGGTGGAAGATGAGACCAGCGTCGGAAACCTGTTGAAGCAACAGATAACAAACATGAGAAGCCCATTCCTGCCCTGTCGCGCCATTCGTAGTTGATATTATAGATTTGCAAAAACGTCTTACTTAAATAGATTTAACTACAAAAATCTTTGATCAGAAAGCTTACTTCTTTTGCAATTGCACCCTCAAGCTGAGGGTAACCGGCTTTGTCGAGTTGGATACTTGGGAATAGATCGTTAATTAGTGAAAGAAAGAGGGGTTCATCTTCATCAACTAACTTGGACAGATTCATATCCCGTAATCCCCTCATCACAATCATTGCTTCTGGATCTTCAGAATTCTCTCTCTTCACTGCACCAAGTGTACGGAGGACCGAAAGAATGTTACGCAGCCCGAAGTCGTAATGTACCTGAAGCCAGAAGCGTCAGCAACACGTTTAGGCAGCTTGGCTGACGAGACAAAGTTGCTACAAAGTGATCGCATAGACAAGCAACTGGAAATAAAAATCTTAGCTGATTCATTGCTACTCCTCCTTAACAACACAATGAGGTGCAACTAGGTAAAGAACGCAGATGAAGTTAGTTCTTTAGTTCGAACTATTATACTAGTGTTTCCCTATCAACCATGTTAGGAGCGCAAAATATTTGGACCAAGTTTTCTATTATCTGTTTTCGGACGGTTCTTTAACATTTTCTAATTATTTGAGTTTTTTCCACACACTGCCTTTCAGCAAAAGTGATCAAGGAAGCTTTGGCATGCCTGCTTCGACAGCTGCTCTTCACAGAGTTTGTACAATGTGTAGAACTTCTTGGAAAGGGTAATGTTGTCCACGAATCCGCAAGCAGCCAGTTTCACTCGGATGATGATTGCCCGGTCCGGAACCATCATGGCCACTGTTCTGAAGTTGATCTTCAAGTTTTCGGGCAGTTCTTGTCGACCTGCGTAGCCCGGGTTCTGTGGGGGGGAAATGCGGTTGGAACGAGAGTTTATTGGCACTCTTTCAGCAAATAATGAACGCATCATATTCAACGTTGGGATCGACTGGATATCTTACCATAGTCAAGAATATCCCGAACTCCCTGTCCATGGAAACCACGTCACCATCAGTGAAAATGAACTGGGGCTTGTTCATTTTCTTGCACTGCAAGACAATTGCGATTTGCTGAGCTGCAACTGACAGCACTGGCAACTCTATGCGGTTGAATTCGTCAAAACAGCCCCATGATCCAGACTGAGCCAAACCTGGTGCAAACAAAAAGCTTTTTCATGAAAAGGGCATCAATAATTACGCACATTGAAAAAAGTTTTATCAACTTTTTTATTAACAAACATTATTTTATCAAAAACATTTATCAACTCAATTGTTTGAAAAACTCAATCCAATTTCTTGCCTTTATAAATCCTGCCTAGTCCTCTGTAATCCATCTGATCCGAACAATTGAAGACTACAACATACTTTGCCAAACACTTCCCCATGTCCTTCACTGTCTCAGTCTTGCCTGTACCAGCCGGACCAGCAGGGGAACCTCCCAAACTCATACCCAAAGCTTGGGCCAAAGTTATGTAGCATCTGAAAGTATTTTCATTCGCTAGTGGTCGCAGTGTATGTCTACTAAGCAAGACAATTCGCTCATCTCACCTGTCAGTAAGAGGTGTAATGACGAGACGCTCAGTGCAGCCGGTGTACTCGTTGCAGTATCCAAAATCAACATCAGTGATGGAAATCTGGCATTTATCGGTGTCTTCAACGTAGTAGAAGCGCGATTGCTTCAACCACTCAAAATCGGTGGGAGATTTAACGTGAAGGTTCACCTAAAATCGCGAAGTAGGAATAGACTACTGTACTTGTAAAAAGTAGCAGGATTTTCACATCGTATTCAGTGGCTTAACACGATTCAAAGAACGTGTCTTCCAAATCCACATTTTCCTTGTCTTTGCAAATATTTTCATTTGGTTTATTAGCAGCAAAGTGGACACCACAATGTACAAAAAAATCAATAGTTTGAACCGCCTGTGGAAAGAGTTGCTCACCAGATCGTTGAAAATGTCTCGTTGGTGGACATGTATGGTGATCAACGTCTCGTATTTAGTCCTTTCGTAGGGCGTGAGGTCCAGTGTCGTTTGGCCAATGAGTGTGTTTAAAATCTCTTTGAATTTTTCATTTGTGTTGTGCATCATCTGAAAATTTGTGATGAAGATGTTTAGTGGTCAGGCCCTCCCTTAACGCCCACCAGAGCCACTATGTTGGTTCTCGGTTTTTTGGTTATAACTCGCCAGCTGCTGCAGCTAGAGAGGTGTTCAAACCCTCTACAGATGCGGGAAGACTTCTTGGTTCTATTAAAAAAAAATTTTTTTATTCGGGTGAGGGATTCGCCTGGGAGAGGCTCGCAAAGTGGGGACGCTTTCGGTTTTTTGACCAACTTTGACGAGCCCTGGACGCCAATCCCATGGGCCAAAATTTTGGCTCAAACTATTTCTGAAAACTAAATGATCTCCCGCGTTGATAGAGCCCTTGCTTGACCTTCTAGCATGTCTG
>JGI24158J21664_10013623_pt1 | contig 10719 bp, 11 predicted proteins | sample Ectturendosymbi3_FD_21664 | JGI IMG/M metagenome (IMG submission 21664)
TAAAAATTGACAAAACTCCACTAATTCATAGTGGTTCATAATTGAATTTAGCGCAGGGTACTTGGAGCATTGTTTGGGGGTGCTAAGCCCACCAACCCCCCCGTGGCGAAGGGACTGCAGGTTGCCTTCAATCTGCGTTGAATTTAATGATAGAAATACATCAATCAGCGAGTCGCAGAAGTTTCGATCGCTATTTCCCGTTCTGCACTGTGAAACATCGCGCAATTAGGAATTTCCTGTATTGCTGACGACAGTATCGTTGATATGCAGTGCTTTATTCCGCATACGCTGTGCAGGCGACAACACAGCGATGCTTTATGCACTTGCCGACCACCGGATAGATCTCGATAGGGGTGCAGTCCATCCCATCACACTTCCTGTGAATGCTCGGATCAGCAAGGTGAGAGATTAGACAGACTTATGGTCGCATGAGCCTCGTCATGTGTTGGATTGGACGTGGGCTGTTGCTCTGCTTTTTATTTGTGAAAACATTTATGGTGAACTCCGTACTTTTATTTGAAGGCGTGCTTTCGCCTGGCGTTTTAAAGTGGATCCTGACATTTCGTGAGAAGCGTGTTTGTCAAAAAATGTTCGTTGTTCTTTTAAGATAAAATAATAGTAGAAAATAATGAAAGTGTTTATGTCAAAACGTGCTTAACTCGTTTGTGCTACATGCTTTCGAAAAATCTGCAGCGGTTTTTGAGCAGTGACGGTTGGGACATGGCAAAAGTACTTGTGAATACAATCTTTCACGTTGCGACTGTTTGAAACGTTTATGTGTACCTCACACTAAAGCCACAACCGGTTGCAGATTTCATGAAAGTTGAAATCGTTTTAGAGAATGGAAGAAAAATCCTCTCTGAAAAATAGAAAATCTCAAAAGCTGGTGCCAGACCCCGAAATCAATAAATCGACAATTTGAGAAATGACACCGCCTGCTTTAATCCCTTGTTACAACTCAGCCTTAAACGTAACAGTTTTCGAATTCCTGATACACGACATTTAATGAAATCGCACAAAGACTACTTTCGTATTTAACGTCTTGGTTTTTCTTCCAAACCTCGCATCCATTGATGCGCTTGCAATTCAGTCAACAAACGGCGTAACGAGGGCATAGAAACCTTTTGACAGGTTTTATTCCAAGGTGAATGTCTGTTTGCGTTGTGTGGCTCAGTGGATATCGTAGAGTTGTGCTGCCTTCTTAAAAATGTCACAGTTCCAACTTTTACCGGATACTGGAAACATTTTCGAGATTTCTGCTGAAAATCGTTGCAAATAACCTTGCTTGAGGTCGCAATGTTTTAACGGTTGTTTCGAGAAGTGGAATCTTCCAAACGTTGAGCATAACGCCGGTGTCCTGCTGAGTGCGCGAAAAAACAAAAAGCTCAACTTTCTTTCTTGTTGTCTGTTCAGAATGGCGAAGTGATCTTGCCTCTGATCACAAATCTGCGGAAGGTCAACTTGACGCTAGATGGCGGCAAAGCGAGCAACGTCCGGAAACTGAACGTTTCGCACGAAGGAAGTTTGGTGTTGACGCACAAGGTTAGTGCAAGTTTGATGCTGGAATGTACGCTGGGATCGAACAGTGGCTTCCTTCTTTTCTATTCAGCCTGCCGCGATTTACTCTCGTTGCAAACAAATGCCTCATATGCGTTCGGGACGCAATGCCAGCCCTGAAGTGGGTATAAGGAAGCGGCAGTTTATCAAAAATCGGTAATAAGTAGCTTGGCGCATTCCTTGCACATTCCTACTCTTCAAGATTGGAAACAAAGCGTTTAATGCGATCCGTGGAGCTACTGATGTTATTTTGCAAGAAATCGTTTTTACTCAGTCGTGTATTAGTTCACTGTCTGTTGAAAGGAATCCTTTCACAGACACAAGATCTTACAAAATATGTGTTTCACTTACTACGAAGGCATCATCAGCTCTTTTTCAAATAGAATGCTGAAATGGTATATTAGCTTTTTATCTCTATATTTCTATTGTGATAGACGTAATTTTGCTGCGGTATAAAGCAGTGGGAAAAAAAACTGTTACTATCAGTGGTAGTGCTTTACAGATAGAAGACAAGAGATGTAAAAGTCGCAACTAATCTGTTTCTATCGTCGTTTTCTTCAAAAGGAATGGTTGATGATTGGCTTCGTGTTGCTAATAGTTATTGTTTTATTCAAGAAAACAAAATGAATTGCAAAGTGAAGCAAATTTTTTATGATTTTGTTTCTGGTTTTCAGGGCAAAATAAACTCCGATGAGGATGGTGAGATGGTAATGGAATCGCTGGATATCGGAAACGGTGGAAAGCTTTCGTGTCAAAAGAGTTCAGAAACCGAATCTTTGAATGAAGTCAACGTCACGTTGAGCGATTTAATGGCCGTCAGAGCAAATGGACGAGTCTGGTGCAGTTATCTCCATCTTACAGGTTCAGTCTCTTTTCCATAAAAACTGAGCGAACGCGACGACAGTTGTGATTGTTACGTCATGCCACTTCGTCTTCTACCTGTGGTCAGCAGGAAATTTTGGAAAAAAAACGTTATAAGTTCCATCGCGTCAAAAGCATTATTTCAAAAGACATTGATGTTAGCTCACCAAGATCTCTAGCTTTGGCTGCAGATCCTCAGCTTGTTATTTGGATCGCACTTCCACCCGGAATGCTTTCCGTCGGGCGTCGATTAGCTCAGTGGTGGAGCATCACCTTCCCGATTGGAAGGTTGGGTGAGTGAAACGCCATAGCGCTCCTTGGGCAAGAGGGTTCACCTCAACTGTACTGACAAAAAACACTATTCGCGCTTCAGCCTGCCGCCAATTGTTAAATAAATCTGTCGCGTGGTATGCGATCTTCTAAAAGAAAATACTTTTCGTCCTTGTCTTATGCATTTAATGCAGTGCCGGGAGTAAGATGCATGTGCTTATATTGCAGCATCACGAATCGAAATCGACTCTGACGGAGTCGTGGACTCGACTGGGGGTGGCTACGCGTCCAATAAAGGCCCAGGTGCTCCACATGTTGACCAGGTGGCCAGGAAAGCTGCGCCCGGTGCGTCACATGGCGGCAGAGGCGGCCGTAGCGGATCCAGCGTTAGTTATCCTGGTGAAACAGCCTTGACGGGCAGCGGACCTGCATACGGTGATCACGTAAGACCCAGTCACTTCGGTTCTGGAGGCAAAGTGGAAGGCCAGGATGAGGTAATCACCTGAGACATTCGATGAACTTGTTTTTTTTTGCAAAAATTTAAAGTGTATTGCAATAAATTAAATGCGATAGTGAAATTTCTTTCTCAGACACGATTTTTCCACACATTTCTTATTTTATGCAAATCCACACGAGCTCAAAAAATGTCTCTACAAGAACAAACTCTTTTGTTCACCAAATCGCAAAGTATTTGTGGGAAAATGTGTTTGTTTCTTATTCGACGTTGTTCCGTTCAGTTCAGTAACGGCGTCTTTATCAAGTTTTCTTAATGAATTTTTCGACTGAGTAAGTACAATAGCCGATATTTTGTTCCTTTCGATTTCGACTTCGGTTGATATTGCTTCAAAACAGTTGGTGCGATAAATCTCTTGTCGTCTTTTATAGAAAATACCAGGGGGTGGCGTTCTGCGTTTGAAATCTCTTAGCAGATTCCTGCTTGATGGACTTCTGATGTCAAACGGCAAGACTGCTAATAATCCAGGGAATAGTGGTGCGAGTGGTGGAAGCATCTGGCTGGAGGCTGTCTTATTTCAAGGTTCTTGAGTTGTTCACATCTGGATTGCAGTGAAGCCATCAACTCCATTGTGCGCTCCCCCATTTATTAATGAACGCAATTCGACAGTTGATAAGAGTTTCAGAAAGGAATGACATTTTCGAATAGCTGAAACGAAAAAAAGTCGCAAAACAAAAACATCTTGATTTGATTTAACATTTTATTATAAGCGATGGCCAAAGAATGCTCACAAAAAAAGAAACATTTCAATTGTGATGTGCTGTACATCGAGCATTTGCACCACATGCAGTTCTGAGCAATTAATGCAGGTGTGATTGAATTGCTACAGTGGCTACATGCAAATCAGGGAGCTGGCGCTTGGAAGGGCAGACGTTGAGACCAAAAAAAGAGTCAAGGTGTTGCGTCAGCTTTTTCGTGGCAAATGACTATTTTCTCCCTATCAGCAGGAATTGGCGATCTCTGAACGTTTTTCAGCAGCACTATAGAAACCTCGCATTGCGCTTAAATAGGCCTAAAATATTCATTAAATATTTATTTGTGTTCACGATGGCCGTTATCACTGTGGTAGTCAAAGTGCTCGTGAAAAAGAACAGTAACCAATCCACCGATATTGCAACAATGCAAAAATACTGTAGACTAAGAGAAACCTGAAAATCAGCTTTAATTGTAGTTCTGTGCGTAGCTCCAGAGATATGCTTTATTTCGTGCTCTTTTCATTTTATACGACCGTCATTTAATATTTGCAGCCTTTCCTGCTCAACACAGGCCCGTAGCCAGATTTCCAGGTTTGCACGGAAAAATACGTTTTAGGGGGCAAGATTTTTGCGTTCATTATATGTTTGAAACAAATTTATCTGGGCAGAGCAAAATTTGGGAGGGAAAAAAATTTTGGGGGAACTGCACCGGAATGCCCCACATGGCTGCGGGCCTGGGCCAACACCTCTGTATGTGCCATCTGTTTTGCGAACGACAAAATGCTTTCTGCATCAAGAGTTCCGTTGTAATGAGTATATTCTCTTTGAGCAGGAAAGGGAAAAATCACAGCGCACGGAGGAGCTGGCTCGTGTGTGCCTTACTGCGCCAGATGCGATGCATACCGCAAGTGCCTGGCGTGCCATGCTGGCGCGGCATGGAGGAATTACAACTGCATACTTCACGGCCACGCCAGTTGGGAATTGGTACGATTTTGTTTTCATTTAAACCCTTGTTACTAACGAAAAACGTTTCTCGGCTCTAACATTTCCACGTTTGCATGTTTTTGCTCTTTCAGTCATTGTGCGCGTTACTGCTGGGAACTACAGACTTCATTGAGGCTGTCGCCAAACTCTGAGCCCCCAGTATAAAAGTTTGGTTGATGAGTCCCCCCTTCTACAAACAAGTTGTGAAGTTGCGTAAATTTGCATAAATTTGCTTAAATCTTGTGCGCTAACAATGTTTCTACAGATTGCCGGTGGCGGTGGTGGAGGCGGAAGAATATCGATCCACGCCAGTGACTCGAATACATTTGTTGGTGAGTTGCTGGCGTTCGGGGGCCGAAGTGCGTCGGAAGCAGGCGGTGCAGGGACGGTTTACACCGATGTGAACAACACAAAAACTACTTTGTCTATTGACAATGAAGGATTGAAACCAACCAATGCTCATGTACATGGTAAGCTCGCTAAACGTTTGGTGCACTGGTTTTTCTGTCTTGAACACTGCGTGCCTTCCAATCTTTTACTTTCAGTTGAATAATGTTCTAATTTATTCAATTTCTGTAGCGACTTGTTTCGAAGTTGTTTCACAGAGAAAATGTTGTATCAACATGTTTTTCACTTCTCTCAACTCCACACCTTTTTGCTGCGGATTACAAAAGAACACAAATGATTTCTTTTTCTTTTCCAGACACAAAGCTGAACAGAGATCGATACGACAGCGGAAGAACCTACGTGCTTCTTGATGACAAGCAAGTTGACCACTCCCTGTCGTCAGTTTCACTAAAGAGATCTTCTCATCTTGTTTTTGAAAAGGCATGTTGCTTTCGTTTGACTTTTTGCAAGTTTAGCCTTCGTTGGTCTTTACACTGCGTGATGTCGACCATACTTGCTTCACACCTAAACGTTTTGACGCTCATTCGCATAGTTGCATGAAAACTGGTATTGCCTCCCAACGCAGCGGACAGACTTCTCAACGATTTTAAGCTAAAAAAGGCTTCAGAAAAGATTTTGCTACTGTCCTTCCACTCACTCAGCTAACAAGCTTTGCAGATGCAGCAATGCGAGCGGTTTTTTCACAGATGTTTTGCTGAAGCAGCAGGTAGCGTTGCTCCAGCGAGCCCTTCACGGTGATCTACACAAGGCGGAAGAAAACGATAAAAGCCGAAATGCGTTATAGTTAGCAATGCCAAAACTTTGTACGCGCATTGAGAGGACGAGTGATAGCATGGCGATCATGAATGGTAGGGAAGCGGATGTTTGGTAACTGCGATGAAACGGCAGCTTGAGGTTTCATGCTTAGAGTCTATATATTTCTTTGCCAAACTGTGGAGTGTACGTGTACTTATAAATGTTTGGGTAAAAAGCATGGAAATTGGATTAATTAACTATTGCATGAAAGTACAGAAAGTAGGTTGATGTTCTAACAATTGAACTCGCCCAAAGCAACCTTATAGTTAAGCTGCTATCATTGTTGAAACTCTTTCATGGGACTGCCTGGGTTATTCTTAACGTGCTCTAGCAGTGATAACTCGCTGTCATGTTCGTGAGGTCATATCCAAGTAAATCCGTTTGAAGGTATTTGGCACTGTCGGGCAAAAACTTTCGTAAAAAAGCAATACTCCGAGAGAAAAATTTGATTGGGTCAAAAGTAAGTTGTTTGTGGGTTTGTACACGATTGGATGTTTTCATACGCAATAGTAGCCATGGTAATGCCACTCCACGCTACCTGAAGAGTTAACAGAAAACTGTCAGCAGACCTTGGCATGAAAACCAGTCCTTCTGGTCAAGCTACTGAGTTGTGCTGAAAATTCCTCTGGTTGAAAACGAGTTCTTCGGTGGTTGTAACAGCAGGGTCTGCAAAATCTTTCCTGGCTCAAAACGGCTCTTGATTGGCGGTTTTTAGGAACACAGCATAAGGGAATTTTCGGATATAATAAATAGGCCTACGATATCTTTTATTCTATTTTGGAGAAAGTTTTCCCATTCGCTTCTCGTTTATGGGTTGCAGATATTTTTGATTCTGGTGTAGAAAACATGAATGGTAGGGAAGCAGGTGTGGACGTTTTTAACGCTAGATCAGCTGAGAAAAGTAGAGTTGCTTTTGTTTTGAAAAATTGTATATATTAGTTCGATATTGTGCAGTCGGGGAGTGAGGAGAACAGGATCAACTTGTCTATTGAGAAACTGGATGGAGATTTGTCGGGATTCGTACATCACGTGAAGGAAGTTCGAACAACTGTTGGTGAAAAGACCGTTTCTCCTTTCCCAGCTGCTTTCAGAGTCTACAGAGCTGCAGTGCTGACACTTCCACGTACTGTTTTCATTGATCAGCTTCATTATAAGGTTTGTGGCTTTCTTCTATGACTTTCAGCTGATAAGTATCTGCCTCTCAGCAGAGCATCATTTAAAAATGCCCGCCACTGTTCCGTTACTTCCGTTCGTTTTGACGTTGACTATAAACCAGTTGTGGTTCAAGTGCAATTTTTTGTTTGAGCAAAGCGATATAACATATAGTTTGTTTTTTTTCCAGAACATCTTTCTGGCTGGACTGGTGATCAACTTAAACCAACTGACAATCGGTCGAAAGATGACGATGAACGTCATGGATGGTTCTCGAATATCATCATCAGCGGTTGGCCCTGCTGAGGATGACCCCCTGAGTGGCCCCAGCGATCGCACTGTTTCAATGCAATCTTTGCACATTCTTACTGGTTTGTTCCCGCGAATGATACGTTACTGTAAAAAATAATAACAACACAACTCTCATGTCCAGAGTTGTTTTTTTTATATAAAGATAGCAAAGTACCGAAATGCGTTTGAAGTTGATTTGTTCATAATTGAATCGACGTCTTGTTTGTTGCTGTTTCCGTTTCGGATCTAGAAGTCGAAAAACTTGCTAGCTAAACGTGGTTCTGTATCTAGGATTTGACGTAGACTCTTCTGAACATCGCACAAGTGCTACATGTGGTTGTTGCATGCTTTTTTCCAGATGGCGTTTTGGAGGCGCGATATTTAAACAACGCCGTCCCAGCCAATCCCACGCCGTCACTCACTTTGAACTTGACGCAAGATCTCAAACTTCACCCCGGGTCACGCATCGTCGGACCTTGGCTTGACGTCATCAACGTGAGAAACCTAATAATCGATCGCTCAGCAACGGTGACGTCACAAGGCTTGGGCGATGACAACGTGAAAGGAGGGATTGATTCTAAAACATCGGGAGCTTCGGGAGCAGGTCATGGTGGGAGTGGGGGGGAAGGTCATAACCAGGTACGTTGGTTTTCGGATGGGATGACGTTGACCATGTCGTATCAATAAACATATTTCTCGCAAAACTAAATTACTTGCAGTTGTTTCTGCTTTTGCATGGCTGGTGGCATAACAGGGCTGAAAATATTTTATTCAAGTCAAAGTTTAAGAAAAAAATAAAGGTTTGCTCACTTGTCGGCTAAACTGAAGCAAATTTTAACGCAGGCTGTGGTTGGCGCCTCGTTTGGGTCAGTGTACACTCCCCGCAATCTGGGACATGCAGGGGGCAACGGTGGAGGGTTGTCTGGATCGCCTCTGTACAAAGGAGGAAAGGGGGGCGGGGCAATTGCTATAAACGCGCAAATGAACGTCGAGATCGACGGAGTGATTGACGTGTCTGGAGGGAACGGATCTGTTTCAATCAACAAAGTGGTCGGTGGCGGAGGAGGCTCTGGCGGAAGCATTTTCGTCAATTGTCAAAATCTTAAAGGTACTACGTTGTTTTCTTTGCGAATTACGTAACAACAGCTTCGGCTTAACTGAAGACGCACCAATGAATGTGGTGAAATGGACGTTTAGTGCTTAAATTGACAGTTTGCATTTGAAATTCTTGGTCAGCTGCTTACTGCATTAAAATCCTGAGCATCATGGTCGGAAAGACATTCGTTGGGCAGATACTTAGGCATTTGTTCGGCAAATACGCCCTCCCATTAAACAGTGAAACAAAAATTCGTACATAAAGTCTAAGGCGGCTGGTTTCTCGACAGGGGTGTTTTTTGCTTTGACCAATTAAAAGATATTTGCTCACTCGCTGTTTTGCGTAAGTCACTGGAGCCGTGGTCTTGGATACAAGAAAAAGCTTGTGTCTGCACCACACAGGATGCAATTGAAAATGGCGATCTGTAGCATCCGAAACGGCTTCACGCTATAAATGCAAATATTTTTGGGGGAACTCTTCGTAAAAAATGTTGTCAAACATTCTTTTTTCTTTACGTCACACCGCGCTGGAAATGTCACAAAATAATTTTCCAAAAATAGGTATTTTTGATTTTTTTGATTATTTTCAATTAATACTACAAAGCTAAGTGAAACTGCTACCGGAAAAAAAGTAAGGAATGTGCAGTTTGCGTGTTGAACGGGGATCTTGAATGTCTTCGATAGTTTGGCCGAATGTGAAAGTCGCTGCCCTGACAAGGGAACAGGTGGAACATTATGTTGATTTAACTTTTCTTTCGACATAAACAGGACGTTATTTCAGTTCGTTGCAGCAAGTTTCCCTGCACCGTGCTGGTCTTAGACCAAAGGGTGCTGTGAAAAGCTTCTTCAAATATTTGATGTTGTTTCGCTAAAATGTTCACAAAAATCCACTGTAAACAAACAAGGGCGTCGGAAGGATTTTTCCAGGGGTGGAGAAACAGTGGTGAAATTTCATTTTGCCAACTCCAAAACTGAGAGAAAAACATTTTTCTACTAAAAAGTCAATACCAAAATTTATCAAATTTCAAAATCCTGGAAAGGCTGTGGTCTCCCCATGCACCCCCGTTCCGACGCCCATGACCAGACTTTTTTTAGTTGCAATTCATAGGTGCCACTTCAATCGCACCTGACTGTCAGAGAATTCTGGCCGCTTAACTTTGATATTATTCGACGGAAAAGACTTTGAGCACCAGTCGCGATGGAGTTGCGTCGGTTGACGTTTCCAAGACGTTACAAACCGCTCTGCGTTTTCCAGGAAACGGGCAGATGTTCGCGAACGGAGGATCGGGCTCTGGGGGAGGAGGAGGTGGGAGAATCGCGATGTGGTTCACCGACAACTCATTTAGGGGGCAGTTCAACGCTATCGGTGGAAATGGACTTTATGAGTCAGGCGGGGCAGGTAAGCGTCTTGGATTGATTGAGGTGGAAAAATGTAAAGTTTCTGCTGAAACAACATGATATGAGAAAACCCGTCAGTTTTTTTCCGTTTCGCAGATCAGACAGATTGCATCTTGCTCTGCCTAAGATCCTTTGCAGCTGTTTGCTGTGCGTTGGTGTTTGTGGCGAAGTATTTAATGGCCCTAGCAACTATATTTCCTGTAAATGTTTTTCTCTTTATTTACCCCTATTATTGGGACCATAAGGCGCACCGAACTATAAGGCGCAATAAATGAAGCAAAACTTAGATAAGTCATCCTGTATTCAACCCTTTCCCAATAACTCCCGAGTGCAGCGATCACCACTGGGAGTTTAATCTGTCACACATGCCTAACCCGCTAGACAGGAATAGAATAAAAGCTGTGCGCGTGTTTGATTCGGTGTGCGCCAATGTATGTCAGCAGCCCCGCAGAGTAATATGATCTGTGGTGTGTGGCGTGTGCTAGCTACTCTCGGATGCTCCTCATTGCAATTGTTGTTGGTTTATTACGTAACACGATGGTCTGTTTACAAAAAAATCGTAACCAGTAATTAATTAAGTAAACATCCTTTACCACATACGATTGGTTTTAGATGAGAAAGCACAACCAGATTCATACATTAGGCGCACCACATTATAAGGCGCACTTTCGATTTTTGAGAAAATTAAAGGATTTTAAA
>JGI24158J21664_10013624_pt1 | contig 10719 bp, 6 predicted proteins | sample Ectturendosymbi3_FD_21664 | JGI IMG/M metagenome (IMG submission 21664)
TTATAAATACATGTTTCTGGTTGCTAGAGACTTGTACGTAATGTTCGTACTTTATGGAGGAAAACATACGACCCGGCGCTCAACGGTTGGCATTTGAAGTGAAGTGTATATCGTAAGCCGGCCACGAATATACCGTGTGACGGCGTTCTGCGGTTGGGCAAGTTTCCAGACAACCGCCGTTCGATGTGTTAGCCAACACAGAAAAAGGTTAAGTAATGTTAATGAATCCGGTGTCATGGATATCTATAGGTCTGCTCTCTAAAAAAAAACGAAAACACCTAAAAAACGCAAGGTATACAACAACCTACTGAAAACCCAAAGAATACTAAATATGAAAATGTTAGCTAAGGTAGGCCCAGTTATTGCATTTACCCTGCCAGGGGGGCGATCCCCTGACCCCCGTTAATTACGCCACTGCCCAAGAGTCGATTGTTACTTACCCGAAAAAGTAACAAAGATCCCCATACATACAAGGATTGACGTATGAATTACCGATTTCAAGTACAAGGGTATCGAAATCATTTCCTTTACAGTTCGCAGACGTCTCATCGTAGAGAAATAAACAAAAGACCAGTGAAAAAAAAGCTTTTAATCAAAACAAGGAAACAAACAATATAACTGGGCAAGAAGTGCTATGATTGAAGTAAAGAACAGTGGAAGAAAAGTAGTTTCCAGCGATGAAAGCCAATTTTTGCACATGGTCAAGAAGTCAGCACATTCAAATATCATCCGAGAAGAAGATTCGTGAATACAATTTACAGTTTGTTAAGCACGCGCAGAAAAAGTTGATTTGGGACTGCTTTAGTTATTATGGTGTCGCAATCTTTCAGCCAATCGAAGAAATGATGCGATAGACATCATATATTGAAGTTTTTGAAGAAAAGTTGTTCCAGAGCTAAAAAGAGGTGTTTTGATGTTTCGGGGATCTTTCCAGCAGGATCTTGCCCCTGTCACACATCGAAAATTTTGAAAAATTTCATGACAGAAAATAATATACCCATACTTGATAAGCCCGGGAATTATGCGGACCTAAACCCAATTGCGAATTTGTGGTCTGCAAGATTCTTGTGGATGAAAATATATTTTCCTCTTCTGAATTTACCGATTTGACCAAAATACTTCTGTTTGGACATCTCGATCTATCTAAAAATCCGTACTTATTCTTATTTATGCAGACGGGTTTGTTTTTATCAAAGCACCCACCCTTTCATTACCCCATTAGCATCTGCCGTGGCTTCTGTTTGTTATGTCTTTTTGTGTGTGGGCCTCCCTATTTTCTGTAACTGCGTTGCCAATGATTAGTTCAGGACTTGTTCTGTCGTTATTGGCTATTTGTAAATAAATAAATGAATACCGTCATGCAAGCCAGTGAAATGTTTCTTAAACAAATACACGCAAGGATCTAAACCAAAACATGTTACCCAAACGCAAGCCACGAAAATATCACGTACTCGTACGGTTTCTCAAGGGCAAGCATGTGCTGAAAATTTGAACTTGGGAGTGTTCATGCGAGCCACCAGTAATTTTTCTACTCATGGGCAATCTTAAAATATTATTGAAAACTACGAATTGATTTACGATATGGACGCTATGAAGCCCTTTACACTCGTATATCAAGAGTATGAGTGTATGGTTTAATAGTATGTGGTTTATTGATTTATGAAATAGTCGTTTTATGGACAAACCAATTCTTTCATATAAAAATCGAAAAACAAAATCTATTTTAGACTCTTGTAGAGTGTAGTTAACCTTGTGCCATTCTTCCCCCTGTAACTCGATAATGCTTTCATGAAGATTCAGCTTTTGACGTGCTTTTTTAATGAAACCAAGCAATTGTCGCTGAGGATATCGTCCTTCATTTCTTCGCATGACTTCAGAGTCTTCTGGACTTGAACATACAACCATTTTGTCGGTAAATCCTGAAAACCGAAATTAGTTGCTGGCACTAACAAGAAAACACAATAATCACAAACAAAACGCAAACTAAAGCTTTACACATAGCAAAACTGTCAGTCACTAATTTTCAACCAGAGTTTTGACAATAGCCGACGTTGCTTGCCATAGCGTTAAACATAGCTGACTTTAACGTTCAACCATGGCTCAATTCGTGCAGCAAAATGCATTGTTATTTTGTCTCAGTCGTGAAATAATTGCATTACCAATTCGTCCCCAACCTTTATGTGCATAGAAATTTTCCAAATAATAGGTGGATGTACTTATTATGAATGTAAGGGCAGGTTAAATAGGGTTTTCCCTGCATAACTATTTAAACTAACACCAATTCATTTGACCTTTAAGAAGTTTGTCCACAGTATGCCGCCTACGGTGTTGTGATGATGATTTCTCGTTTTCCAGAACAACTGGATTGCAGCTTAAGCTTGAAGAGAAGAACCACACGAGACACTTAAAATTACTCTATTTGTTTGAAATGGTTTTATTCTTTTTTTTTGTTGTCGGAAAAAACGTACTTTTTAGGGAGTGACACTGATAAAATGACGTTGTTCGAAAATCAATTTTCTTTTTATTGTATCTTTTAATTCCTGCGGCTTTCAGCTTACCTCTCAGAACTTGTTCCCTGTAGATTGGCCCTAATTCCTTATGTCTTGAAATTACATGATCAAAGAAGTTATCCGCTTCGTAGCTTGTGAGATAGTCCAATACTGTTCCAAAAAATTTGGCAGATTTTGGTTGAGGGATTGCCTCGTACGGAAGCGGCTGGTTTTCTTGCAATCTTGCACCTAAAAATATTGCGTACGTGATTAGGAACCCAATATTTTTAACTCCCAATTAATTCAGATATTGAGATGGAGACTTACTCTGGGTTGCGTTAACAGTGGAAATCCTCAGTGAAGAGACCAGATGCCGTTGCAAAACAGATAAAGATTTTCTTGAAGAAAGGAGCATATTTTTGCACTTTGTTTGTTTTGAATATTGCTGATAAAAATTGAAAACATATGCTTGAGTCACGTAGTGAAGAGCATTTAGCGCAAGTTTTGCTGTCAGGGTAGAGCAAATGTTTTCACGTCGGATCAAAATTGCGAAAGTAACTTTTGCAGATGTGCAGAAATAGAAATCTTGCTGAAATATTTAAGGTACCTTTTTTGACATATCCCTAAAACATATAAGCTACACTTTAGCGTAAACGCAATATCATTGAAAAATTCTCTCATTTGGTAACACATACTTATGAATTCAATCAAATCAGCTTTTGTGCATCAAAAAGATTAGACGCTCAAGGATTTTCGTAAATATCCGTGATGTTGGATTTACTAAACTTTTCTAGCAAGTTTGGCATATGGTGGAGACAACCATTTACAAGAAAAGGACATTAATTTGAATGATCATTCTCTGTCGAAAGGAATACTTCCACAGCCATGAATCAGACACTCTAATATTAGGTCTGGGTCTAACATTACCAAAGTGTATACTTCGCCTGCTGTGTAAGCATCAAGCCCCTATTCAAATAGAGTAATTTGATGTTTGGCTTTGGCAGTTCCTGCTTTTCTATTATTCTAACAACTCTTCTACTATCGCAGGTCTCGCCGGCTTCTCCATTTAAGAACAATTCTTTACAATTTACTTCTTTTAATTCTATGAACTTCACTTCTAAAGCATTTTACTTTTCTAATCTGTATGAATTACAAAAACTCGCTTTTGCCGCAGCAAATAAACCAGGGTTTTTCATAACGCGATGAGCGCAAGTTCAGGTATAGCCTCGAAAATCGTTACCAATTGTTTACGGTTGATATACAGAATAAAATTCTACGGATTTTTAAAGTTAGAGAACACACTATTTGAAAGGAGACAAGAGACAGTTATTCTCATAACAGGACATAAACTTCATTTCAAGTGTTTTTTCTCTCTTCTGCTTAACGAGTGGACAGGTGGGCTCCCAGGTAGCTGTTGCGTCACAGTCAATTTGTCAAGATCATGTTTGTTACAAAGCTTTGGTTGCGTTTTGTTCAAACTCGGAGCCTTCAAAAACAAAATTGCGAAATGATTTTGTACATATTGTATGGGAGACATGTATGAATCGCATACAGTACTTTCGCAAACTTTAGCGAATTCATGTGTACCTTCTGACTTTGCGTCACAATACAGTCTAGATTGTTGTTTTTTTGTATATGTCAGTCGAATAACTGCCCAGAATATTTTATTTCGGAAAGCAAGAGCATGGTTTTTGTGATAACCGCAAACATTTATATGTCACTTGTACCTTCGGTTCGAGTGATATACAATTTATGGTTATACAAAAAAATCAAGAAACTTTGCAAAGTTATACAAGTCGATATGAGAGGCATTTTTTAAATTTTTTTAAAACAACTTTGACCTAGTACTCAATGCTTAAACGCAATAGATTTTAAGAGTATCACAGTCATTACAAACAATTTTGGTATTCACTTAAAGTACGAATATGCAATTCAAAAATTTCCGAAGGCAGAAGAACGGTTCCGCTCAATAATTAACACTTCTTATTACTGGCAGCTACTTTTTCTTTGCTGAATACGTTTCCTCAGAAATCATTACCACGTTTAATTCATTACAGCGTTATTGCACAATCGCAAACAAAAGTCGATTTGCACTCTTATCACAGCACAACCAAAGCATGTTTTCCTTCTTACTAAAGAAATATAAACGGATGCTTACAGGGAATTTTACCTAAACTCTACTGTAAGTTTCGTGATACGCTGTGTTTATTGAAACCAGCGCAGANTTTCATTTTANCTGGGTTTACATTTTCGCTGCCAAGCTCAGGCGCCTCCGGGACTGGGTAAACCACGGTAGATACCGGTTGCGACCAAGCACTCCTGCGCAAATCAGCTGGTCATCCAGCAGACAGCAATCTCTTCAACAAATATAACCTTATTAAATTCGCAAGAATTCGGCCAATAACTTGAAAATATGATAAAATTTTATGAAACTCTCGAGTGGTGCCCAATGAGACAAGCTGCTTAAGAGTTTTTGTTCGGTGCCCCAACGCTTTAACTTTATTTTCATGATAATGTTTATTGTTGGCGCCAATTAACTCTATTTATTTATCTATCAATCTATCACTGCAAATGAAAGTTTCTCGGACACAGAGCAATCAGACAATATAAGCAAATTTCAGAGCTGAAAATTCACTCGTCATTGCGCCTAAGTTTTCCAAAAAAGTATATAGCGTTAGGCAAAGTGAATGGATACCGATACAAACTTATGCGATGTTAAAATTACCAAAAACTGCCTTTATGTTTTCTTTTTAAAGAAATTTGAACCGATGCATGTTTTGCGTTGACTGTTGCTTAATCAAACAAGCACAGCATTTTCGCAAATTTCCATGAACAAAAATTTAAGCAATTTTTCTTGAAGTTTCAGAGCTACAGTAAAATAGTAGTTGTCTCGTACCACATTAATTGCAGTTTGGAGAAGGACGTTTCACAGTAATATGCACTGCATGTGCGCTGCTGAATAAGTGCGCAACTGATGACGCAACTGATGATGCGCAACAACTATCTCGGGAAAAAATAAATTTTTATAATAACATTTGATAACATTTTAATATAATAATAACATTTAATAACAATAACATGAAATAATAACATTTTCCCTATGCAGTTAAGTGTACAGTTTTGAAATTTAGAAATGTGATTTTCACAAAACATTACCAGGCACTGAATTCCTTTCTAACATGGCTTTAGTAAAACTGAAATACAAAATCAACCAGTTGTGCCAACATTTCTGAATCCTCCCTCTCCATCTCATCAAGTGTTTTGTGGTAATTCAGTGATGTTATTAAACATGAAATGTTATTAACTTATTTGTATCTTTAAAGTTGCAAAACACAGCTCCAATCATTTCAGCAAGTCTCCATATAAGCTTGTTTGTAAAAGTGTAGCAAAAAAAGAATGTTTAACTGCAGGTATTTCATGACGATGCAAAAGTTTTTGTTGAGTTGGAGTTGTAATTAACCCTCGTGCTGGAGGTCATACTTTTAGGAGTTCCATTATGCAGATGTTTTGCGACTTCAGGAATTAATGGAAAAAATTATTCTGCCAAGCAATGGAAACAATGTTTTCTTGTACAGCAAAATCTTCTGTTCTCGTAAGCGAAGGTATCAGATACTTTCTCTCAGCTGCAAGTCAATGTTTCAGACTCTCGCAAATTCTTTATAGAGTATTGCAAACCTCTAATATAAAGATCATTCTGTCTGATTTCTTCACATGAAAAACTTCAGAGAGCTTGATAAACTAGTCTGAACACTGACGATACTCTGGTGTAAGGCCTGAAACCTCACAAACAAAGAAAACGGCAGAGCTAATATTGATTTGGCTACACTGCAAATAGTATCAGCACGGGGCTTGGCGCCTGACTACTGTAACACATTCGGGATTCTTGAATTTTGCAGCTGTATCTAAATTTATGTGACAAACGAGTAATCTGGTGAATGCCAGTTGGTTTGAAATATATTCAGCAAAATGAATGAAGCAGTGTTACGTTTGCAAACTTAAAATGCAATATTCGAAAACGTCATGCGTAAATATCTCAATATTTCAACATTTTTGTTCAGGTGAAATTCACCAGAGATTGTGTTAGAGCTCGATGGAACTAGTGATTAATTTCAAAGGGTTTAGCAAAATCACAGAAGAAATGGAAGAAACACCAACGACATCGGACACATAAAGAGTGGAATATGTATAGTTGTCGGTCTGAGGATTATTCCCGTAAAAATCGTTTTTCAAACATTTTTTATATTATGGATTAATTTCGGAAAATTGTTACTATAATTCTTAAAATATTCAAACACGTTTTCGCGTGGCTTTGACTTCTTTTAGAGAAATTGTCCTCTTACAGTCTGGCAGGTGCAGCACATTTTGTTTACTGCCAATGGTTTGCTTTACGCGTAAAGGGAAAACCTTTCTCATTACTCTTGTTATTTAATTGCTTCTATTTTGGCGATAAGTAAGCAATATTAAGGTAACCAAAATCGTAAAACAAGACATTGTTTTGAGTACCAAAATAGATTTAACTGGTGCACGTGATGTACATTACACTGCACTGTATTTCTCCATTTGCTGAAAATTTGGGAATGCTTAAATAACAACGGTTTTGCAGTAAAGTACATTCATCATTTGTTCATTTTCGCGCTAGCTTTTTCTCTAGGGAGGGGCACGAGGCCAGCACCCCTTGAACAACAAAAAATACCTCGCGTGCAACACCAATTTCAGCTAATTCTGCTGGCACCACAGCAAGACGGGACCAATCAAGGTCGGAAATGTAGCCATTTCACCTGGGCCTTGGACAAGCTCTGAACCGTTTTGTCGTGTGTTTAGCCAACAGGACTTGCCTCGGCAGTCTTTCGTCCGGGCATCCTGGACAAATGACCGCACCAACGTAGCTGGGATCCTTCGATTGGGAGGAGAAGTGGTTCGATATTCAGAGCTCTGTGAATTTTACAGCTGCGCACTTTGTCGCAAGTCGTTACCATGAACCTACTCTTCGCAAAAATTCCATCTCCGCCGCTTGCACTTGAGGTAAAATTTTTCAGTCATAACCCAAGATTCATGACCACACGTAAGGATCAGAACAAACGCTGCTTTGACAACTCACAGCTTTGGGCTGTTTGAAAGCTCCCGTTTTGTTACCACAGAACGGAAAAAGCTCACGCAGAACTGCATTAGCTTTAACATTCCGTGTATCAATCTCCTCCCTCCGCCTCCCGTCACTCGTAAATAACACCCCAAGGTGCTTGAGCGTCTCCACCTGCTTCAGTGCATTGCCACTCACTTGCAGTGTACATTGCATATTAAGTGCATAGGGTGTCTGAACAGACATAATGCCTCGATCTTTTTGGTGCTACTTTTAATTCCGTCCCGGTCGCACGAGCAGAAAACCGATAGAGTGCATGCTGGCAGACGTTGTTGAGAAAAAGTTTGCCGTACCACATCTTTCGCAAAAGTAAGCCGTTGATCCTACATCTCCCAACTGTGACACCCTCCTGGATTCGGCTGTGACTTTCTATCCAATTCATGCAGACCAAGGGTCTCCAAACGATTTTTTCCGAGGACCACATAAGCTATTACAGAAAATGTCGAGGGTCGGGTGTCTTACGTGATGTGATTGTTTTGGGATATGTTTCTTTCTGCCAAATTAACAAAATTTTGGTAATTTGTTTTCATCATTTGATAAAATGGTTTCGCAGGCCGCATTTGGCCAGTGGGCCGTAGTTTGGAGACCCCTGATGTGGACTATGTAAAGGAATGGTGTCAGCACCCACTATTGTCTGAGTCTAACACCAACGGTGCACGGTTGTGATTCAAATCCCCCGACACAGACAAAAACGTCTGATCAGGAATACAGTGACTTGACGGCTAGTAACAAGCGGCTATCGACACCACTATTGCAAGTTTCCTGCTAATAATATCCGTTAGTTTCAACTTCGCTTACACAAGGTAAGCATGTTGCAATTTGGTAAAAAATTTATTCATTTAATAATCTTTCCTAATATACAACAAACCTTATTGANGCAGCGTAGAACATGATATGTAGAGTAAAAATTGTTGTTTATGTGTGCTGAAAAAAGTCCTGCCTAGAGAGCTTTTAAGTCGATCAATGGNGTGCGTCAGAGCATTCAAAACGTGCCTTGCAGGCTGCAATGTATCAAGCTCACTACAAAGTTTAGGGTTACCAGTCACTGTTATTTTCATTTCTCGATTTTTCAGCTGCGCCGCTTTTACCCGAGTAGGTTTATTCCAAAGCAGACCCGTAGTCACGGGGGGGAGGGATTCGGGGACAGCATCCCCAAATTTTGTTGGGTCCAGAAAATTTTGTTTTAAACATACAACAAAAAGTCTTTCAGGCCTAAAATCTATTGGCCCCCAGCCTTAAAACCTGGCTACGGGCCTGTGTCGAAGTCTTCACAAAATCATGTTCATCGTGTTTCAGCCATCAAGTGTAGTCAGGTTAGGAAACGCCAAAACGCCGGTATTATTGGAATTAGTACGGTAGTCAACCACTCAAGTTTCGATCCTTCAGACACGCCACTTTAATATGTTTAACCAAAGAGATTCCAGCTAGTGCGCATCCAAACCATATGGTGGCGTTCGCGAACGTCACAGTTTATTTCGCAGGTGGACCTCCGTTGATATGTGCGACACGAGACTGTAATGATGGGCCCTAACAAGGTTTTAAGGCAGGCCCGCAGCTAGAGAATGGGTTACCGGAAAATTTCTCCCGGAATTTTCAAAATCATACTTTGTTGTTAGGTATAACAAGAAGTTTCAGCCGTTTTCCACCCCAAAAATAGTGCAACACCAAGTTAGAATTATTCTACCCCCAAAAATATAAACTGGTTGCGACCTTGTTTTGAGGTCTACATTTTTTTAAATGAATGCTGTAACGCCTTTTACTTGTGTAGATAGTTTTTTGATGAACTTGGTAATCAAAGAAAATGGGTTTTCATTTATTAAATTGTATTGATTTTAAACAATTGCCATTATCTACTCCGTGTGCACAACGGAAAAGGGTCGTATTTAGGTGAATGGTGTTGTTTAGGGAGCACTGGCAATTTTAAGATGTGCAAAGACAGTGTTTTCGTTTAGGTTTGCCAAGTAAAGAAAGTCGGCAATTTTGTGGAAAGGTCGTGCCATTGTTGACAGAACTGGATGGCGTCATCATAAGCGAATACTTCCATACACAAACACTTCCAAAGGTATGAGTGTCGCTGAAATTGGATCTTTCCTAGGCTGCTGGAACAGCATGCACCGGCCTTGGAAATGATGTTACCAAATATTGCAGTTTTGCAGAAACTCATTACAAAATGTGCGTCTAACTTGCGTATGCTCTTTTTGTTTTTCGTGACAGCAACGGATGCAACTTTGTGGGTTGAAGGGTAACTGAGCCTGCGTTTGAAGCAATTATTGTAAACAGCGCATGCGTGTGATTTGGTTTCTAAAGCGACACGACACTCAGTTCGTGATAAAACGCACTGCGTGCTTTGTTTTATTACGAAACCAATTCATTATATTTTTCTTCTTTTGCATGCCTTGTTATAATTATTCTTTTCTCTTCCTCTTGCATTAACTTCCTTGCATGAAAAGAATTTGTAATTATTTCTGTGTAAACTATAATTATACAGTATGATATATAAACAACTTGTGTGATGACTAAACAAACAATGGCAAAGAAAAGAAACAAATCCTTTTAGGGCAAGCTACGCTGTCACCTCATAGTGTGCGCAGTTAAGGCGGTTCATGGGGAATTAGGTTCAACGCGAACTAGACACGAGTTTGATAATTGCCGGACCTAATTCTCTTGAAAAGCACTCTGTGTTGGCCATTATATTTTGACAAGTTTAGGATGTTGTGGTTGTCACGACACCTAATATTAGCGAGTGAGTCAAGATTTGCGCAACTNCGCAGTATTGGCACGGTAGCAAAGTAAACATGATTAAATAATTCGCAATTGGTCATCTTTTATTCAAGATTAATCAGCTCGATTGCTTCAACAGTATGTGGTAACAAAAGCCTCCGTCGTTGCAAAAACAAATTTCTATGCAGCAGAACCGTCGCCAGACTTATGTGGCGGCCAGAAGATGGCGCCACATGTACATAAATGGTCACCGCTAGATGGTGCCCATGAGTAAAAAGTCACTGTGATAGTCACCACAAGCGAATTATCGTAATTCTCTTATCCCTATATAATGATAGTGCAACCTAGTAGTAGTAGAGTGAACTCAGTGAG
>JGI24158J21664_10013625_pt1 | contig 10719 bp, 9 predicted proteins | sample Ectturendosymbi3_FD_21664 | JGI IMG/M metagenome (IMG submission 21664)
TTTATTCCGTGGTATTTGCATTAAGTCGACAAATTAACAAGCAAAAAGTATGCGAAAACAATCTCCTTTGCGCAGGTAATAAAATTTTGTAAAATATCAAGCTCAAGGGGGGGGTTAACCCCAACCCCAACCCCCCCTTGCGTACGTCCTTGGTTGTTACATCCAACAGTTGATGCAACGGGTTTCAAGAAATAATGTGAAGTGGAAACAGGCTAATATCGCCTGTACTTGATTGGCTGAAATGACTTATCGGGCGGAGAGTGCAAATGAGAACAAATGATTTGGTTTCAACTGCGCATTCAACCACAAAGGAAACGCGTGACGTTTCCTTTGATAAAATCCACGGCAAGCTTCGAGAAATCGGCCTAAAAGTGAAGCAGGGCGGACACATCTGCACATGTTCGAAATCAGGAAGGTTTGTGAAGTGCAAGGCGGAGCAAATATTGCGAGTCGCGCTTTACGACTGCGCTGCGAAAAAATATAGAAACCGTTTCAATCCAGGCATGCTGTTTTTTAGTTTCTTCCACCATATTCTGGCGTGAAAAAAGGCTATGTTTGGTAGATTCTGGTAGTGTGCTCCGTTTTTCTTTTAATGTTTGACCTTGCTGACCGCAGACATTTTAATAAACAGATAAAACAACTATTTTATCTGAATACCGAGATGGGGGTAAACCGCTTTGTTTTGCAAAATTTGAATTAGCTTTAAACATATAACAAAAACAAAAATGTTGCCCCCTAAAAATGCATTTTGCCCCCCCCAAACCTTAAAACCTGGCTACGGGCTTGCTGCAGGGTGCATCTTTCTTTATTCATAAACTTTGAGAAAAGCCGACATGAGGGATTTGCTGCTTACGTCTTCCCAGACCAAATGATACGTTTGTTCGCTAGGAATGTCTTCACTAAATTCAAAGTAATAAACGCACCCGGTCGGGCCTCAGGTTGCATTTCAGTATCGATTCACGTGATAAACCACACGTGCTCGAACGAAACATATCACGAACACGTAGTGAAATGGCAATGCAAAAGTTCGCAAAATTATTAGCAAGTGCACATGGTTAGAAAATGATAAACAGCGGAAATACTGTTCTTTTAACTAAAAATCCACAAAATAGTTGTCTGCGCAAATAGAGTTAAAAGCGAAAAGCGTGATGGGATCAACTAAATTCTTTAAATTAGCGTTAGCAAAGCACGGATACGAAATTCGGTTTTGAACTTTTCACAATTGTTCGAAGTCGTGATAGTCGTTGACGTCCTTTTCGAAAAATGCAGTTTTGCTCATTGCCACCAATAGCGTTCGTGCAAGACTTGCTGGTTGCGTTTGTCGATCAACCAACAGCTTCAGAATGTCAAGCATCAGAAACAAACAGATTGTACCACGTCTCCAAGCTCTACCAACTGCATGCCAGCTGCCCGTTTTTCGTCGGCTCTTTCTCGCGCTGCCTCTACAGAGCTTGTTTGAGTCTAAGTTGAATAGAAAGAATTATTTGCTATCAACATGCTGAAACTCCCTCTGGTGTAAAACATAACAAAGTGCATGGAACAACTGTTTCTTTTTTTCTGAAAAAAAACGTAAACAGTAGGTCCGTAACCAGGGGGGGCGAATACTCCCCAAGAAAAATTTTCGCCCCCCGTGGAAAAATGTGTTGGACACAGTTTAAAACCATAGGATATAGTTTAAAAAATGTGGGCCCCTCTCAGAAAACTCTTCGCCCCACCTGGTGTCCCAAGCTGGTTACGGGCCTGGTAAACAGACGTTCACCTGCACGTGTTGACAATGTCAGCGACAAGTGTTGTGACTATCCCGTTTATTCGACGTTTTACCGACCAGCCGGCCCTCGGAGCTAATTTTGGTCCATAATAGAAGATAGACAGAGCGCAAAATTAGATTTTTTTGAACAATTAATAACAAGAACTAAAAATCCAGTCGTTAATTTCGCAGATTTTTATGTTTAGATCCTGATTTGACCGTTGCACTGTTTTTCACTGATAGCAAATAACGCGCATTTGAGGCGGCAATACTGGTTGTGTTTGGCCAACTTTGCAGCATTGAAATCACAAACGCCTTAGTAATGTTTACAAAGAGCGTGTCGCAACCCCACAACAACATTGACCGATAAGCCACTGCTTTAATTCGGCTTTAGTTAGCTGAAACACGACATCTAAAGAAATAAGAACAAAAAGTAAAGCGACATGAAGCAAACATGCTCAAACCAGGGGCGGATCCAGGCAGTAAGGTTAGAGGGGAGGAGATTTCAGTAATATTTAGTAGTCAGGTCTCACAACGGCCTCGCTTCTGTAAAGGAGATGAAGTATACTTCACAACACTGCTGCGGTGACAAAACAAAGGACGGCAAAATAGCCTTATACCGCCAATGTTGTTTCCGAATTTTACAAAATTGTGGTGAATAAAGTTATTTTCATAGGTTTTTGGGGGCGATTGCCCCAATCGCCCCCCCCTGGCTCAAACCAACTAACAGATAAACTGGTAACTGCAACCGGGAAGAGTGGACTAATAGTCATACGGCAGAGCGCAAAGAATTTCAGCAGGTACCTTTAAGTTATCGTCCATGCTCCTCAAATTTGTTTTGAAACGATCCATTGCATTTTTCAAAGCGTCTGTCTTGAAACCGTAGTCGAGGCCAATCAGCGAGAGATCGCACGTTGCCGAAGGTATAAAATCGACAAACACGTTCAGGAAACACCTATAGGAAAGTATGTTGATAATACGTTTGCTCGTTACTGATAAGTTATCGAAATTAATGCTGGACAAAAAAGTCATGCATTCGAATTGTGAATGTGATTAATAGACAGCAACACTGCTTGTGGACTTGAGTAGATTTCTGCAGTTTATAATATTAACAGAATCTTTGCTTTGTTTTCTGTAAATTAATTGTAACTTGCATTACCCCGGCTGCCTATAGATTAGACATGGGCGTCGGAAGGATTTTTTCCAGGGGTGGGGCACTAGGGGATTTCTCCAAAATTTTTCCAGGGGGGTCAAAAGCAGTGAAATAAGTTTTTTTCCACTGAAAACTAAGAAAACAACCTTTTTTTGCTAAAAGTTTCAAAACCCAGGGGCGCCTGCCCCACTTTCCGACGCCCATCAGATTAGATATGGTACTTTGGATAAGGCTGGATTGCGCAAAAACCACCAAAATTTTTGAAAGAATGAAAGTAACACCAGACAGGAATACTTATTATTTTGTGGTACATTACAGTACGTTGTAGTTAATCATCTAAACCAGTGGTTCTCAAAGTTTTGTTCGTATTCCTCCCTTACAAACCCAAACACTGTCAATTCCTCCCAACAAAAATCACAGAAAAGATAATTGCAAAAATTTCACGCTACCTACTGCGAAGAAACACTGAAATGGTAGACGATTATGAAACAAACTGACTCTTATAACGTCAGTTACTGCAGGTGCAGCTTGTCCTTGCATACTGCAGACATCCCCCTCAAAACGAACCTCGTTGTGCAGTTTATGTGTTGAATAAACAAATATTAAAAACTTAGTTTTTTCATTCGAAGCTTTTCCTTCTTGCAACAAATTTCCTCCCAGGAATTAAAAATTCGCCCCTTAGGGAGCAGAGCCGGCGCTAGCTATTTTTTAGTGGCATGGACAAGAGCAGTAGAAATCGTGGATCCAGGGAACTATTGCTCCCAAAGCAAGCAGTTCTTTATCGACTCTGTACTCCCTAGAAAAGATGACCTTTTTAGCCATTCGTAGTAAGCGATGCCCTGTAAGCACTTTCTGCCACAGCGCAGTTGCGGAACAAAGTCCAAAATCTAACCTGAACTGAAAACTTGAATAGTACCGTAAACTAAACATTTACTGCTTAAACGCTATCCATTTCCTTCACGTTCTAAAAAATTAGAGGGGACATTTCTCTCAACTATTCCACATCTCGAATTCTACCAATTGAAAAGCATTGTGTGCAAAGCACACAATAAAGTTGTTGCTCTATCTCTTCGACATTGAGTTAAAAGACAAAAATGAAAACCTGCCCACCAGTAAGTTTGAGCAATGTCACGAACCACCGACATTCTCAAACCGCTCCTAAAAATCAACCCAACTTTCTCAGTGTGCCCTTTCTACCAGAAACATAGTTTTCAGCAATTTTGTCCAAATCAAGTCTGTCAACTCGTTCTTTGTGAACATGTATTATCATCGAATCGTTTAATCGTCGTTAAGTCATGGTTGTACGCAGGGCTTTTGAGAGAATTTTTACCAGGAGTACGAAGACTGATACCGGCCTCCCTAACTTCTGGTTCCCTCGTCGAAACTTGTATAGCTTGTTAGTATAGTATTTATTTACATAAAAATCAGTTAACATGCTATGATTTATAAATAGTTTAATTGTTATACTGACAACTTACACTAGTAATTTTGGGCTTGATTACAGAAAAATTAGCGTGCGTATGCCCATCCTTCTGGGCCCCAGCAACTACTAGGCCCGGATACGATGTGCTGTACATCGTGTATCCTCTTTCGTAGGCCCTGCCCTTGGTTGTACGCAAATAAGTTTTTATCCGCTTTATTGCTGAAGAACACTTCTCTGATGTGGCATTCCTGGAAGGTAAAATCAAAAGTACAGTAGACCAAAAACTTTCCAAACACGGGAAAATGCAATACTCTCGTTCTCAGAGACTGACAGTTTCGAAAAATTTTTTATGGCATTGTGAATAGAGAAATTAGTAGCCAACTCGTTGCACACATCTACAGTGTGGCTTTAGAAGTGGGAGCTGTATCCTACTTCGCGTTCAAGCATCGAAAAATCGTCTTTCGACGAAAAAAAAACTGTTTCTAATTTAGTATTCAATATCCATGCATGATCGCAGCAGCGCAGCCAAGAATATTGTTCGGGAGGGGCCAGCCCATGACGTCGTTCAGTTTATTTTCTAACAGTTTAAAATTGATACAGCACCAGTAAAAATCCTACAAGTTTGTTTCGGGGCGGCCATGGCCTTTTCGGCCTCATTCTGGCTGCGCTACTGCATTATCGATGGATTTAACTTCAGTGGGCGGTGAATTGGTGGAGTACAGCAAAAAGCAGTTATTTTGGGGTTTCCGATTTCTATCAGCAGTTATGTGGGCACGTTTCTTAAAACTGAAGCGTGTTACTGAGTCAGAAAACAGGTATGGTCGTGGCCGTACGGGACGAATATGTTGCGCCGGTCTTAGTGAACCAGTTAGCACCCGTTTGAGAACCACTGATCTGGACTTCCTTCTCAAAAACGTGAAAAGAAAATACAGCGATCAAAATGCATACATTGCAGATAAAAAACAAGGTTTCCAGCAAGAAAATAAAAACAGGGTAAAAAAACAAGGCTTCCGATGTTTTCTGCAGATAAGTTTTAGCATCTCAAAATCCAACTTTACATTAAGTCTTGGCCATGATTTTACCTTGTGCGCGTGACGTCAAATGATTTGGTGAGCACTAGCAGGTTGCGCTTGATGTCACAAAGAGAAATTCCAAGCTGTTCTTCTATTCCTAACCAGGCACCTTTGTTCGAAAAGCTCTCGTATGGTGAACGTATGCACATGCATCCGTACTGTCTTGCGAAGTAGTTAAGGTAAGAGATGTGGTCGCATGAATGAACAAAAGTCACCTGCAGAAAAACCGAGTACAGGATTGAGGACTACCGTTCAACACTTCTGTATATCGTGTTCCAAAATCCGGTTGGCGTCATAATATTTAATACACCGAGACGTTGCAGACAGGGTGGTTTTTAATACTTCTAAAAAATAGAAATACGCGTTACTAATTACTCTTGAATTCATAATGCTTGTTTTTTTTCAAAAGTAAGTTTTCATATTTTTGGTTTTTCATAGAAAGGGTGCGTTAACTTACGAGTACTTGGTATCTACTACAGTTTTGGTATGAAATAGAATAGATTGACATAATTTAGTGTTTTTTCGCACTTGCAAAACTTTGTTATAGATCACAAGCTAAATTAATTCGTTTTCTTGCTCATCTCAATGAACAATGGCAGCGCTTTTGCCCGCTCAAAACTTACAAACTTACTGTAGGAAAGCAAGACGTCTAAGTCAGTCAACCAAAACTGCACTGAAACGCAATTTTTCAAAATTTCTGACGTTTCAAGGAAGGACGTAACTGAAAANTTTTGTCTGTGGCTTACAATGGTAAAAACTATTACCTAAAACAATATGATCTCAACGACTCTCTCAAATTGTGGACGCCATTAACACTTTAGAAGTTAACATGACTCCTAAAACGTTTCAAACAATGTAGCAAATTGCATTTTGTTAAAAAATTTTTATAAAGGGACTTTGTATTTGTAAATGTTGACACAAAACAGGCTGCAAATGGCCAAAACGAAGAAAATCGCAAACACGATTTATCAAACCTATAGTCTGGATCAGCGCAGCTCGTTCGAGGCATTTAGGTGACGAGGGAGTTATTTTCAGAAGTTAAGGAAATTGCAGAAGCTAACCCAACTGAGTCAGAAACGAGCACAACACACATCGTTAACTTTTATCGTGCTTATTAAACCTCTGTTAAGCAGTAAGTTCCCACCTATACCATTTTTCCATGTAACGAACGTGCGCAACACCATTGTTGTGTTGGAGGCCGAACTTGGTGTGCACTTCGCAACAGTCAGCTTACCAGATGGAGATACGTGGTTATAGCATCGACGAAGCTGACTTGTGCAAATCTTGGTACGTCGCAGGCAATCGACTCGGACAGTTGCAGCCACTCATCCCTGAAAGATACGGACACATAACAGGAAACAAAACAACGATTTTAAGCGAAAAACTGCTGTTTTTCATCTTACCTGTTTATGTGTGGTTCTACTTCCTCTACGAAGCTTTTTATAACTTCATAATACTGCGCCAAAAACTTGAAGTATGGCAACTGAAAGTAGAGGAGTGAGATAAATGCAAATGTAATTTTCGGCGATCGTTATTTTTTTATTCACTCTGTGGTTAAAATCAAACCGAAGTATTTGCTGCCGAAAAATTCAGACCGACCTTCTGCATTTCCGTGTCTCTCTGAAAAGCTGGAGGGAAAAGACTATGGCTTCTGCTTTGTGGTCCTTCTTTTACTTCGGCTTGTGATGTTTCATTCTGAAGCGATCAACACATTTTGCAGGTGTTGCAGGAGTAAATGAAGTTAGTTTTTCTTTTATGCATATTTTTTGTTTCAGGTATTGTTTTGTCCTAATTCTTGTTGAATTAACGCTGGGTCAGCCCTATCTCACTAACTTTAAGCAAAGCGCTTAACCTAAACGTTGCAAATTTGCTTCGTTTTGATAGAAGCATTTCACACCATAAATTTGGTCACCCAAAAATTCTCCTAAATAGCGTTATTCTTCAAAGCGACTACAGTTAAGCTACCCAGTATCTTCACCCTACTGGCGTGAAAGCGAAACCAAAATTAAGAAAAAGACTTCATTACGTCTGCACTTTCGGGAGTCACGGGGTCCTTCCCGCCCACGTTCACGTAGTAATCGACCAGCTTTTGTTCGATGTTTGAAATGAATTGCTCTTTGGTTATTGGGAAAGCTTTCCACGGAGAGAACAGTCGATCGAAGAGCGAACGCGTGTTCGATGATGCATGAGATATTCGCAAAGCCTGTAAACAAAACATTACACGTCACACAATTTTTGCTGATTCACATTCACGGGAACCTGATAGATAGATAAATAGGTGAAAATTCTTTACTGAAGCTAATCACAGCGGTTGACTATGTAAAACGATCACAAGAGTTCAAAACACGATGATGCGGTAAAAAATGCAACGTTAATTTGCAAAATGTGATCTCGCTTAGACTAAACATAGGGGTAGGTAGGACTTTTCCGACAGTTGGGGTCAAACTTCATATTCTGTTGCCAAGAGGTAACGGCAAATGACGCATGTTGCTGGAAGTGGTAAGTTATGATATTCGTTTGCCAGAAGACTTACGTATACTTATAGGCTACATGCTTAAATCATTAAAGTTTCTAGTCATACAAAACGACACAGAAATGCCATGAGGCAATGAAAACAGCTCATCTGTTTTGCTGTCCAGGTATATGCGCTTTTCCAACCGTGAGGCCAAAGCTCTGATATACTTCCACGCTGATGCACTTGAGCCTGCTTAACAGCTCACCCGGTGCAACTGCGATTTCACATTGCAGGTGAAATGATATACAAAAATCTGTACGAAAAAAATTGTGCGAAGATTGGGGGGTGCACGATTGCATAATGTGCGGCTCGTTTTTGAACCAACGACAAGCAACGATAAACGGCGTTGAAAGATCTGTATCGCAATTACGAAACATGAAATGAGACCTCAGAGTCCTGGCAGAAATCGCCAATGCATTTCAAACAAAAACAAAGATCCTAAGCACCAGTCTTTACATGAATTTACATGAAGGTAATAAACGGAGAGTATAAGTGCTTTGAAGAAGGAGCAAGCCTTTCGCAAACGATCAAAAATTGATAGTTTTGCGTATGACTGGGGGGCGAGTCCAGGAAAAGAAAAGTTTTTCATGAGGCATGGAGCTCGTATTCGAGTATCCCAAATGAAGGTACGGTCCAGTCTTTTACTGTATGTCAGGTTCACAAGCGCATGCTACAACTTACTTGATAATTCAGACGTTCAGTGAAGCGAAAGTGCGGGGACAGCAGCTGGTAGAGAACGCTGGTTTTGGGCAGTAATCTTTTGCTGTGCACACACATCGCGCTCGGAAACACGAAGTGGACGGAGTCGTGCTCCAGACCCGGACCGACAAACGTCAAGCAAACCTGAAAAACGAAGAGCAAGTGCGATTGTTTGTGTCATAAACGAAGAGGTAGTCCGATCGCTGGTGTGTATTCCTAAATATAGGAATAAGTACCACTGTATCGTAGGCAGTGAAGATGGCTGCATGTCGGGCCAAGAAAGAACATGAGAGTTGGCACTTGCTTGAAAACGAATTTATAACTTGACATTGTGGCGTTCAGTTAGTAGTAAAACAGTTTAAACATTTGCTCTAATAAACAGATCCGAATGGCGAGTTGGCCTACATTTTTTGGCTTAATAGAAAGTAACAACTTTGGCTGCTTCAGATAGCTTATCGTAATAAGCTTTCTCTTTGTTAACATTGATCAGTTATTTTGCCATTGTGTTTTCCCTTATTCTGATGTTCACTGGATATCAGTTTCCTTTTTGCATGATGGCTCTTTGCATTGCTGTTTCTGTTTATTAGCTGAGTCATATGAAACAATAAATAAATAAATCAATCAATCATTTCTCAATTTTCTCTGCTCTGTCGTTTTGCTATGGCGGCTTACCTTAATACTTTCCTATCTAGTGGTAAGCTGCAATACCGAGGGTGAATGAACCTTTTCAGGGCTTCTCATTTCCTTAAAATATCACAAGTTCAATAGGACTTAAAATATCACAAGTTCAACAGCAATCTCAGATAGTTATGCTGGCTCCATACCAAGACGTGACCAAGGAAGGACGGAGATGTAGTCACTCCACCTGTACTTTGGTCGAGCTCTTTCCCGTGGGTGTGGCCAGCAGGACTTCCCTGATCTTTCCTGGGACATTTTGGTAACATGACCGAACCAACGTAGCTGGAATTTCTCGATTCGAGAGGTGACTCGACATTCAGGGCCTTAAAAATTTCACAGCTACGCACTTTGTCGCGAAGTATTACGCCCTGAACTCTTGGCAAAAATTCAACCTCAGCCGCTTGCACTAGAGATGGTATTCTTTCAGTCACTACCCAAGATTCATGACCATAGGTGAGGATCGGAATAAAGACCGATTTGAAAACTGACAGCTTTGCGGTGTTAATGAAAGCTCCACTTTTAGTGACCACAGAGCGATAAAGCTCAGTCAAAACAGCGTTTGCTTTACGAATCTGTGTATCAATCTCCTAGTTGCTCCATCCGTCACTCGTAAACACCACCCCAAGGTACTTGAACCACTCCACCTACTGTAGTGTATTGCCGCTCACTTGCAGGATACATTGATTTGGGTTTCTGAAGAAACATAATACCTCGATGCTTTCAGTGCTGACTTGCATTCCGGCTTGGTCGCACGCAGCTGAAAACCGATTAAGAGCATGTTGAAGGCCCTATTCAGAAGATGCAAGCAGCACCAAATCGTCCCCAAAAGCAAACGGTTGATCCTGCAGCTTCCNACAGTGACACCCCCGTTNACTTGGCTGTTACTGTCTATCCAAGTCACAGACTATCTTGTTTTTGACTATCTCTACATTATGCTTCTTACATCGGCTGATGGCAAACGCAAACGTAGACCATTTTGTTTTGCCTATGCCAGTAGATGTACGAAGCATTACGTGGTGGAGCATTCTTAAACGAGTCAATTGTAGCTTTATCAGCAGCATTTAAGCACAATAACATAAAAGATCGCGAGATCATAACTCGCAAGCAGTTTTCGCTCGAGAGTCAAACCAAGACACCATGATGCGTATTTGTGCGTACTTTATGATGTCCAAAAATCATGTAAATTGGCATTTGAATGTTTTGGATACGTCATAATGACGCCACAGGGACGCAATGGGGGCGTCACGCTGCCAGGCAAAGTTTCAAATGCAAAGGTGCCTATTTTTTGTTTATTAGAACCTATACAAAATTCTGCATCTTATGATGTCTTCACTGACTCTCTAGCCTACCACGATCGGACGGCGAGCTATGACCGAAACTGCCGCAAGCAACTTAAGCGGCTCTTCCGAAACTCCGCCACGTGTTCATCAG
>JGI24158J21664_10013626_pt1 | contig 10719 bp, 3 predicted proteins | sample Ectturendosymbi3_FD_21664 | JGI IMG/M metagenome (IMG submission 21664)
CAGTTCACAGCACGTGCAGACTGTTGGATTAAATCCGCGAGAGACAAATTTCGTGAAGACGCCACTCGACCGCGAGGCTTGTGGCGAAAACTTTATCATTGTACAAAACTGTGTGGTCTATTATTTGAAACTCTGCATCGTCGTCCGTTAGTTTTGTTGCTACTTTTTCTTTTTTATTATAACCAAGCAACCGAGTGTTTTGACAGTCAAATCGTTTAGGTTTACCTGAATTCCATAATACGTGTTGCCCACGCCACGAACGTAGCGCTTGCATTTCGTGGAGCACTTTTGATTTTACAAGATATTGTTGTTTGCAGGGAGTGTATAACGCATGGCGACAACCAAACGTGGTGAAGTTGTTTGCAGAAAGTTGACAATGGATTTTGACCATCACGGTGCTTACTCCATAAATGTGTTTTTACTAATCAATTCCAACCTGGGTGTTGTCTCGTGAAAACTACAGCTGCATCACCTTTGTCCTTCGTCTTCAGCTGACAAATAGATTGTGTACACCGCGCAGCTAAATGAAGTGCCGCAAAAGCGAACTTAAGTGGATCACGGAAAACGCAAAGTGTTCTGCACTTACACGGAAAATGTAATCCTAATTTTATGAGAACTCGGCGTACGACAGCGGTGTTTTAAGAACAAGCAAAGAACGTGTTTACCAAGTCCAACTTACGTAATTGCAGCATTCGCAAACCCTCCCATCATCACGCTGTCCTTGCAAAGTGCGTCAGAGTACTCGGCGCTGTTTTTTTTTAAGCCGTTAATAAGTTGATAACCTGTTATGTACAAAAATGTCTACTTAAAAGTGCTGAAAGTCATTTTTTCTGCAAAAATATTCCTTCGTTGGCTGATTTTTGTGGCAGAAAGTTTGCGAAATGGCGCTGATGGGTGACAACGTTTGCTTGTGTTGCCGGGTTTTCCAAACAGGTAAGCTAAGCACAATCAAAAATTGTCAAGCAGTAAACATGTTATGCGCATGATCGATGTTAGTAAACGTACACAAAAGTTGAAAGTCTTAACCAATCCTACCTGTTGCAACAACTGACATTCAATAGTTTTTGTTAGTTTAACACGTGTTGAATTGGATGTTAGCAATGGATTTCTATTGTCAATCCCTTCACTAGTCTTATTGTTTCGATGTGGAAACGCTTTTAGAAATTGTAGCGGCATTTTCAAAATATATTCAAGGGGTTGCTTGCACTCACTGTCGGTAGTACGGACATCACAGACAAATATATAGAAGCTTTGGCATTTAATTAATCCAGAAACTGTTTACTCACACCTTTACTTATTCGTTGCAGCCTTTTACGAAAAATATAAACTGCTTAAGATGCTGCTTAAAGTTCTTATGAATACATCAAGCACAGTAACAATCTTTGGGCAGATAGATTAACAACAAATAAATCACAACAGAGCACCATAAACAAATAGTTGCTTTCAGGGCGGTAACCAGCTGATATTTTCGCGTGAGGCAGAATGATTGTAACTTGTTGTTGTACGTAACAAATAAACATGTTTTTGAAAATTTCATGGGGAGGGAGCAATTACCAGGTTGTGGGCCTTGTTACCTTAGTTGCTTTATCATTCGTGTCTGGCGGCAATTGCTATAACAACCACGAATGAAGTAAGTGAAAGTAATTCTCCGAATATTGCTGCTTTGGTTACGGGAGCAATATATTTGAAAAGAGCATTAAAAATTGAAAAACATCTGAATGATCAGCAAAAATCACGTTTCTATCGAAAAAATGAAAAAAAAATTGCCTGCATCCAGTTCCAGATATTCGCTTTAGCTTATCATCTCGATGTGATATGATTGATGGGGTTTGATTGAAATGCAGACGTAACATTCAAAACTATGGGCGTCCACGGGGAGGGGCAAAACGGGCATTTCTCCCCTGGAAGTTGAGGCTAAGAACCAACAATTTCTGAAACACCTAACTCAGCAGGTAAGTTCTAATTAATTGATTTCATTCATGCAATAACAGTTTATTTGCAGGTATGACACTCACACTGCACAATAGCCAGGTTCACTGTTCTGGCATCATGCAGTGATGAACTTGCAGTTCACTCATGTCGGCTCCTTTGCCTGCAGCTGCAAAGGCAGGTTGCGAAAAATGTGTGCGGATTATTCTATTGGACTTTCTTGTGTAACAATAACATGGCCACAAATATATTTAAAAAGGCTCAACTGACAAACGTTCCCAACCAAAATGAAACAAAAATACACTGACCTATCATTCATTCAACGACCGGCTTTCATCAGGGCGCAGAACAGCGTGTGCTAGTTGAGCCTTTTAAGATATATACTGTGCGTTACATCTGGCAGCCATACTATGTATGGCAACAAACTTTCAAAGATTCACTTCAAGTGACTGTAGTAGGCGTTTTGTCGCATGTGACTGTTGAACACGGATATCTTGACAGGTAATTTCAGTGAGACAGTGACTGATGATAGCGGTAAGCAACGTAGTTTTATACTGTATTAAAATAAGTACGAGTGAATCCGTGGCAATGCTTTCACAAGTTTGGAAAATGCGTTGTTAGTGCGAGACTGTGCGTGCTACCAATGTGCCTGAGTTAATCAAACTGCGCTTATGCAGGCTTCTTTTCACACAGGGCGTAAATTGCGGGAATACGTCTTTTAACAATATCACATGAGTGCTAGTCCTGTTTTTATATGATGAGTTTTGACCGTGAAAAAATCAGCAAAGACAAGCAGGATTTTGAGGGTGATTGATTGCTTTGGAAGAGATCCCAGACGTTTACACGTCTTGTTCCTAAGTGACGCTGACAAGTCTTGCTAGGTAAAATAAAGTCGTAATTTGTGGTTTCGTCAAAAACCACGGCATTGCTTCTTTGAAAAGAATTTCCGCGCTTGGAAAACCTGAAAAACCTGCTTGGAAATCACAAAAAATGAGGAAAATTTACGCGCGAAACTACTCCAGGCGGTACCCTACAAAGGGAGGGCAGGAGGCAAGTGCCTCGCTCGCCTCCCCTTAAACACACCACTGACTACAAGAATGTTTTAACTATAATCGTTATCGCTGCCAGCGATTTTCAGGCAGCATCTTATATTCGCCAGCTTAGGTGTAGGAGATACTTGTTTGCCTTCATGAAAGTCTGGTGACAACAGAGCCACACAACTTGATTCTTACTCCTAACTGTTTTGAAAACGAATTACATTAGAGCTGTTTAATTGCATAGGCTATCACTTTTAAATACAGTAATAGTATTGTCAACGTATAATCATTTTTGTTTATGTGAGTGGAGAATGCTTCAACGAAATCTTGCGAATTTACGCCAACAAAGATGCTCTTCTAAATAGATGCAACTAAAAGATGTGATGAGTTTTGAATGAAATGGTCACGCTAACCGCGTTGCATATTTGTCGCCACATATTGTTGACTATGTTTAGCACTCGTACTTTCCAAGTATCTGCAGACAAGAAAGAAAGGTGAGCGGCATTCACCGAAATTGGTCTGAAATGAAGTAGCGCAAAATCAGATGAGAGATTTCGCATAGAGCACGGCATTTCGGCCAACGCTAATTGCATGTTTTCGATCGAATGATGCACAGCCTACGCAGAAAACGTGGCGTGCATCAAACCAATTATTTGTCTGCCAGCCGCAGACAAATAGTTTTAGGTTCATATGTTAGAGGCAAACAAGTGCAAGGTGGTAAGGAAAAAGTTACTTTTGAATTCTTGAGCGTTTTTTTGATAAAAGCTTACGCAACTCACTTTGAATGTCGAAACACATGAATTTTACGCACAAGCAGTAACTGAATTTAGTATATAGGTTTTGTCTTTTCAAGTTTGCTAAAATTTGTGGGTCACCTTTACCTGTCGCACGCCAACCTTCCTGGATTACAGGAAATGTCAAAGATGGTAAACTTTAAATCAAAGGAAATAATTTAATTCACTGTAACTGATGGAAAAACAGTGACATGTTTCGTCGTTACAAGCCGAAATGACCGAGACTAAATGCTGTTGCATAAAGTGAGATTGAAGTTGCAAACATGTAATTGGAACCTTTTAATATGAAAAGGTTAGAAACGTTTATTAATAAAGTTTCTTAGAAAAGAGTTAGCAGACAAAAACACAACCTCCCTTGACCAGAAAACTGGGTCTTCAATGAAAAAGAATAAGTAAATTCATCAACACTTCATCACTGAACGCTTTCGCAATATTCATCGCATATTTGTCAAAAACAAAAATGTTGATTTGAGTTATACTAAAATTCTGTCTTCTGTGATAACGCAGTGAATGTGGGCAGCACTGACTTTACGTTTTTCCGTGTTTGTATGCTGGTTTCTAAAACGATAATATGTTTTTTCTACAAAGCCGTCCTGATATATACCTTAGGACAATTCTTAACTTTATTGTGTTTTATGAACAACGGTAATATACTGCAAAGCACTGAACATTTACTAGAACCCTTGGTTTTCAAAAATCTTCAACATGCAGTTTAAATTTTCATATGGTGCCATCAGCAGTTCATCTTTGACTTGCACGCAGAACTGAAGGCATGACGTTGCATGTTTTTTTTATTCTATTTTGCACTCTTTTAGCCATCTAGCGACCAATTATCAGATCCATTTTAAAGTTGACGTCATCGCCATGAAGTTATTGTTTAGCATCCTGCATGTTGCGGTTGAATCGAACAACGCGTAAAACTCAACCTTTTTGAGAATCCTATTACTTTGCAACCTCCTCATTTACTCTTGAGACGCAACGGTTGATTTCACTACCTTGTGTTGTCGTTAATACATTGCGAATAACTTCTTTGCTTGCCCCGCTCGTTGCACGGATAACTATAAATATAGTTTTCCTGAGATTAAATAAAGTAGCTCTAATTGTAATGAAGTTGTGGTTGATATTATCCCCATTGTGAGTAATTCTTGACTTTTACACCTTCAATCCACCTCTGACCACCGAAAAAAAGTTGCATTTCCAAAATTAGCCAATTGTTGCTGTATGCAGTAAAATCATTTTCCAAATGTCAAGAAATTATTTTGGTTTGATCCCAAAAATTTGAAATGTTTGCAGCGTATACCGATGAACCTTCTACCATTTTAGGGTGATCTCCCTTAGTCTTCACCGTAGTTAATTAATTAATAGCTTTCTTCTGCTCACGAGTTGCTTTACACCTACTTTGACAAAGTTTTCCTGTGGCTTGGTAAGCAAAGATGAAATATCAAGTAATAGTGTAGCATTGCTGTTGACCACCTAACACAGAAAATATTAACACTAACACTGTAGGTTTATGTAAGGATAGCATCGAAAAGTCTGGGGGTGTTCTTTAAGTAAACGAAGAAAAAAATTGCGTTTTATCTTGCTGAAGTGATGTGCCGCACAGATGGACAAAACCTTAATCGCTCTCACGGAAAACTGTAGAAAATTGCAGCAACACGAACACCTAATCTCTCACTTATTTTGTGGTGGGTAAAAGAGGAAGGCTTTGGTTTTTATGTATGAGCATTTAAAATTTTTCATACAAAATATAAACCAACCCTTTGAATTTTGGTAGATTTGTTAGGAATGCCTGAAATTTTTGAAGAGTGTTGTTGTAATTTTCAACCGCATTATTAACAAATAGATGAGGAATTGAAAAAGCAATCATCCCGATTAGTGTTGATTTTACACCTAGCTAAACTTTATTAAAAAAGGTTCTAAAATAATGATTTATTAGCCAAAAAATTGTACTTATACATTTTGAAGGGCTTGTTTCTTGGGAAATAGTGCTTTCTATTATGATTTATATCTTTTTGTTTGTTTCTCTCAGACGTAATTTAAATAAACTTGGTTAAGTACACAAGAGCTACGAAACACATTTACATAAAAGAAAAATTGAATCCCCTCTTAACAACGCAGAAGAAACATGCGCTTGAGCAACAACATACACATGGACTATACTGAGAAAGAATGAACACTCAGAAAACTGCACCAGAGATTACAAAAATCTCCCATCGTCAAAGGAAGCGGTGAGTAATGCGCAAAAATGTAGACTTGTATGAAATGTTAAACGTTTGTAATGATTTGAAAAGCTTGTTGAACGAGGATGGTCACCGATGAATAAATGTGTTTGAGGTGATGCTAGATGTTAAAGGCCATTTTCATCTGAAGCCATTGACGTAAACGTATATAATGAACATACGGGAAGGTGATTATCAAAAATAGTTCATGAGCATCTTGCGCTGGTCATGTTTAGCTCATAGGCGTATCCTTGGGGGNAGGGGACATGCCCCCNCAATGTTTTAGGATATCTAGTCATTTTGTGCATTGAGAANCGGCTTCCAAAACAAAAATGCTGTTGCTCGCCTATAGTCAAACATTTTGGCCCCCCAAAATTTTGGGCTGGCTGCGCCACTGGATTAGCTTGGTTAAGAGTTTCTCGTGTCAACTAAGCAAAACTTCTATCATACCCTCATTAATACTGCCTACAAACAATTTGTTTTCGTCGAGCAAAAGTGCTGGGCTTTGTGAATAAAACGGGGGAATTCTCGGTCCTCGACCACAATCTCCCGAGTTGAAAATTTTAGCATTCTTCATTTTTTCTTTGTTACAGCACAGAAGCCACGAAGCATAAGTAATAGCATGCTTCTCTCCGTTAATTTAAAGCCATGCGTGGGTATTTTTTTGATTTTCTGTGAGTTGTAAGCTATGCGGTTTGATGAGTGTATTTTAAAGCTAGGTGGATGAGCAGGTCGATGCTATGTTTATTGTTAATTGGTTTCATGGTCATCATTTCCGCAAGTGGGCATTTCTCCCCAAAAAGCAAAAAGCAGCATTTTCGGCAGAATAAAATGGTCGTTTGCTCCTGTTTATGGTTTAAGTGTTTTTGTTTTGTTTCAGAGTTAAGGTCAATATCACATGGGTTAGTATATGGACAAGAAAACATAAATTAAGCAGCTCAGAGGAAGTGCTGCTGCATACGTCCAAGCGATACTGGAAGAGGAAAAACACTGAAAAAACGTGCCAGCGACTACATCGATCTCTCGTGGCCATACAGAAGTTTTATTTAATGGGTAAAAGTAACTACTTACATAGCCATCAGAAACTCAAAATGAGCGAATAAAGATGAAATGACTACCGCTGAACAAATGCATATAAGCATTGCTTCCAAAGAAGGCATCGAGTGACTTGATGAAGTGAATGTAATGCCAAGTCGATAAGAATTTTTACAGACTTGATGGTATGCGCAATGTGACGGTCAGACGCGACGTCACATGGACTACCAGTGCTTGAGGTACCACGAACAGAATGTGCGCTAAGAATAGAACCTATATCACCGCATGGCAATTGGCAATCAACTGGAAATAGAGTGATGTTGTCGGATGAGCTGTATGGCTTCTTGATGCCAAGTGTGTATCTTTGCGTGCTACCTGTTTTTTCAACCCCCCTTGATCAAGTGTGAGGGACCGCATCAATGGTAGCTTATTGCAACAGCGCATGTAACTATTACAGATTTGGCAGACATATGCTGGCATGCAACGAGCAACAAACATGACGTCATTTGCTGCGGCTGAGCATCGAGTGAAAGTGTCCCTAGGCCTGTTCGCTGCCCAGTAAAGTGATTTCACTTGTTTGTGAGCGCCACTGGTGTGCTTCGGTGAAGCAATAAACAATACCCCAAGACCTTTAAATTGATCAGCAAACTGGTATATTCACCATTGAAATCACTGATTCTTAACCTGGATTCGATCGGACCTCAGGGGTTCAGTGGGTCAGCCTTAGGGGTTCGACGTAGGTCTGACGCATAGTTTATTTTGTGCGCTAATAAAACGCATATCCGTGTTTCGGAGAAATCACATTTTATTTTTCCAGTTACGAAAGGTTCGGTAAATGCACGAACGGAACGTTCGGACCTCAGTGCGAAACCACTGATTTAGATGAAATTTTGATGCTGCATGTTTTTACGTTTTTGAGTGGAAAACTATCCCAACTGCTTTTTTCAATTAATGAAGTTTAATGCTTAACATCATAGCCAGAGCTTATACGCCGATGACGTTTAAAGCTGCGTATACTGAGGCTAAAAACGTGTATACCATCAGCAGAGAGGAGTTGATACTCAAACATATCTCTAACAAATCTCGCTTCTCTGGTTGAGCTTATAGCTGATGTGTGAGTTCCATAAGGTACCTGTGGATTCAAGACACACTCTGCCTGGCCCTACGGTTTCAATGAAAGGATCAAAGGAGCAACCTCCCCGATTTACTTGCATGCCTGTAAGTTCCTGTTCCCAACCACCAAGGTCCTTATCATGCTCGTGGGTACTTTGCGTAAGATTAAAGTTTCGCAAGGAAACCTGCATATGCGGCTTTTTTCAATGCTTGAAATGCGTCCAAACTTGATGTGATGCGGTTTGTGTGACTAAATATTCATATCTGAACGATGTTGTGTCTTAAAATCGAACGAACTGTCAGGTGCGAGCATGCGTTGAAGTGAAGCACAGACGTTTGTTGGAGCTTGTTTTCAAAAATGTTGCATCGTTGATTTTTTGGAAGAAAAACTGTTGCTTCTGTCTGTAACGGCATTTTGTCTTTCGAAGATGGCAGGAAACTTAAGAAAAAGTGAATGATGAACGCCGCAAACATCGTTCTTGACTGAGACTGAGTGAAGTGGCACGGGATTTTGAAAAGTAATTGCTTTCGGCAGAAAAATATCACAGAAACGCAGAACCGTCCAAGCCCGAAAATTTTGGGACAATGCAGCATGCTGCCATGTCTTTAACAATCCCCTGACACTCAGCGTGTAGTCAGCCTGAGACATTTCATGTAAAACTTTGCACAGCAAGTAAAAGCAGTGACTTCCGCAAAACGGTTTCTGGTTCTCTTCCTCCTTTGTAGCTACGTTCATGTAGAGCTGATTTCTTGCTTACGTTCTTCTCATGTAATTGTTTGCCAGTGGTAACATAGGTACGATTTTCAAAACCGCACCAGTCATTAAAATTATTTGCCTCAATCACTGTTGGCAAAATTTGTTGCGAAATGTCCATTTTAAACAAAAGCAATACTGGAACAGATCACACTTTGACGAGAAGATGAAGAGTTGTATTAAGGGCATGTCTGAAATAATTGCAGTAGTAGAAGCAAACAACCTTTAAATGGTGTTGAGTTTTTATGTGCACGTGATTTTTGTTTCTAATAAGCCCTTATACTCCACGTTTTATTTACATAGGTAACAATCTACCTGAATGTTTTAACTGAATATCAGCTCTTTTTACAGGGTAGCACAAACACATCTCTTGCGAAAAGGCAGAAACGTGAATCGAGCAAAATGACCAGATGTTTCATATCATTTTTGGGTGGCTAACCCGGAAAGTAGTAGTCCTTTAGAGCAATGTGTGTCACTGAGTTACGGCGTACGATTGAAGGAACTGAATTACGGTTTCTGAAGCTTGAGTTGTCTCGTGAATTACACCTTTTGCTCCATTCAAAGATCAGTGCCAACATAGGTCATACTGTAGGCCTATATTTGGAACGCGGCAGAAGATTTTAATCACAACGTCGGTCGGAAGCAAGATTTTGCTGAAGTCATGCATCTCAACCATCTATTGCAGCCACTACTTTATCGAATCTTTCTGTTACCTCGATTTGGTTTTTGGCAGAATGACAAACACAAATACAAGTGTGTACTTTCACGGTCCAAAGTAAAACTTGTTTTAAGCTTTTCATGAAACACAACTTGTCTGAATCAATATTAATCTCGAAACACTGATGGTGGGAAACATGTTGCTAGATATTAACTTAGTTTAGATGCAGATAGAGTGAAATAAATCAAATCCCTAATTTCTTTCAACACTTCACCGATTGCGTGCATGTCCTATTGTTTCCACCTTTACTGCTACTACTAGTTTGGGGTTGGTGGGAATTGCTCGCGATGCTCAAATCATTGGTGCAATGATTCCCAACCTTTTTGGGCTTGCGGCACCCGACAAAAGAGAAATATAATTTGCGGCACCTAGTGGCGAAACCATAGCAATTTTGTTTGAAGTTTGGCGACGTTATGGAAATGTCTTTTCGAGGATATGTTGAAAAACGTATTAGCTCGCGGCACCCCTGGGTATTGTAAATAGCACCTAGGGTGCCATTACACCCTGGTTGGGAAACACTGCGTTACGGGATCCGGTGTTGGAAAAAACTTTGCTTTATAAAGTTTATTACAGCTTTATTTCAGGGACTGCGTTGTTCCTCCTTTTCGTTGCGTCGTTTCTTTATTTTTGCTATGCTGTTTTAAGAAAATTGCTTTCGACATCACACATTTTAAATAATGCAAACTATTAAATGCAAAGTGAACCGACAATATCAACGCATTTTGAAAGCATCTAACGTAAATAAGAACTTGCAGCAAACCATTCGCTTTTGTTTTAAACAAACCAGCAGGGCTACAGATCATAACGCTCCAAAAGCCACTTGCCTCCTTCAAGCGTTTCTACGCGCAAATGCATGAAAGACATCAACTGTCGGACTCGAGGTCGGATTCCTAAGAATACTGGAAGTCAGAGTGGGTCTGGTAGTCGGATTGTTTTGTCCGACTCCGACAGTCCAACTGAATCATTATTTAAATCACACTCCCAATAGCGCATAACGGCAACTTCCATCGACCGTTGACACAAAGGCAGCCGAGCAGTAAGGAGCTCCTTGTCAGAGCAGTCGCCTGCAGTGTCATGGAGAATGTCACCTTCAGGCATTCAAGAAATCCGATTGCGCAGA
>JGI24158J21664_10013630_pt1 | contig 10716 bp, 4 predicted proteins | sample Ectturendosymbi3_FD_21664 | JGI IMG/M metagenome (IMG submission 21664)
GTCACATCATACATCGTAACTGTGGAATTAGACGAGTCAAGGAAGAAACGTCAAACAATTTCACCTCGTCGTGTCGAAGTAAGTATCTTTGAAAAATCTGAATATTTCAACTAAATGGTGGAGAGAAATTTGCAACCAAACTGTCAATTGTCCTTTCTACACGCAGTGCAGTAAGTTTATTAGGGGCCCATATTAATATGCGATCAATTATAAACGTGCTGCTACATCAAGTCCGCAACAGCAGCTGGGAAGCGTGTTGCAAGACGTGCTAAATGTTGTGGTGAGAAATATGCTACTTTTTGATAGTGGCGGGCTAAGCACATTTTCATTGCAAAAGTTGGTTGTAAGTTCATTCTAATTTTTTGACAATCAACTCATTTTAAGTTTTGTCAACGAGACTTTTCATAATTTCTTATAAAAAAAAATTGTTATAGTCAATTCAAACTTGTGGGACAGCAAAACAATTAAATCTGTTATTTATCTTGATAGTTCTTGTAAAATGTTTCAACCTTACAGATGATAGTTGGTATCCAATAGATACTGGCATGTATTCCAGTATCAGCCCCGTAATTAACAAGTACGTAAATATACGTTGACCGGCAGAGAAAGTGTAGGTTCGCAGATTACGCTCGATTCAACCTTTAGATTTATTTTCTTTTGGCAAGTATTTTAGCGTTTTGTAGCAGTAGGCTTTACAAATGAAATCATGCCTAATGTATCCAGGTAAGCTTTGGCATGATTTACAATTGATATCTTGCTGATCCGAAATCGAAAAAGGAAATGGAATGATTTTTTTTATTCGTTACAAAAAAAATTTTAATCTGTTTGGGTGTAAATTTACTTCAACTTTAAAGGAGTTTTTGCATTGGTGACGTTTTGTGTAGTTTATTGGAAAAACCTCGGCGTTGATTTCAAATCTGGAACCTGGAACGTCGTATATCATTACCATACAAGGAGTTGGGATTGCAGGAGATGGAGACCCAGCATCAGTTACTGTTATAACAGGTTATTCATTGAAGGTTTTTAAGTGTGATTTTTATACTTCTGAGATATCTAAGAATTTAAAAGTCTAAGAATTTAGGTCGAAAGCTCACTTGTAGAATTTCCGTTTCTGAATCAGAAGGTTGGGTGTTCGACCCACTGCCACTGAATGAATCGTCGTAGCGCTCCTTGGGAAGGGCGTTCACCTCAACCGCCCCGGCAAGAAGCAAATTTCAGGCCTCGGTCTCATATGATTTGCCGTCACCAAAATCAAATTTTAAAAACTTGTGAACGTGGCGGAGTTGAATCAATCAACAAACTTTTAATATGAAATCGATTTCACAAAATTCTACGTATCCTCGGTAGTGAAATTTTATTCAAATTGAATTTGAAATTTACAAAATAGTATTCAAATGAAATCTGAAAACCTGGACTCTTATTGAAATATAATTGAAAAAAAAATGAAGTTTGAAATTGAAGTCTGATTCAAATGATGATTCTGTGTAGAGATTATATAATAGCTTCAAATAAAGGTTCTTATTCAAATACAGATATGATTTTAATAGGGTTTCAAGACTGGGTAAGCGCAGAGTTGCCCGAAATCGATTTTCTATTTGACAAAACTTGCTGAATGATTAAACATGGTCACGTTTTCTCAAACAGATATTACTATGAATATTTCTTCAACACCGAGATGTCACTATAAAATGTACGTAAAAATGTTGATTGTTCTACATGGACTTAACACGAAAAGATAAATGAACTCATGACATAGACACCCAGTACAACACCACTCCATTTTTAAGTATTCAATCAAAAAAAGAAACAGCGCACTGTTAACTGAACAACAGTTTTCCTGACTCCGGGGTCGTGCATAAGGTGGACACGGGGCGACGACGTCGGACATCCAAGGCAAGGGGGCATCCAAAGAGTGAAATGACCTATAATAGATTTTATTAAAATGCTGTGACCAGGTGCTTTCTTCGTATCGTAAGGCTACTAAAGCAAGCTGTGTGGATCTGATGGGAATTTGCCTGAGGGGGGAAACAAATGTATATTTGAGGGTGTTAAGTGATCCGAGAGGTAGAGATGAAGCACTGTCATCGTTATCTAAAGATTTTGCACACTGTCTCTCTTCCTCCCGTTTGTAGGCTGGACATAATTCGTGCTAGCTTACTGTTAACTGAAATTTGTAGTCTTCAACATGTTTCTCGATTCTCTTTAGAGCTTAGTTTTTTTTTAAACTAGAGAGGGTGAGATGTTCGCAAAGGAAGCCGGAGTTGGTAGCGACGCATTATTGAAAAGTATTAAATGCACTGTTGCCATTTTTTGTAATGCTTCATTATCTTTTCACTGTAAATGCCATAATCAAAAAAGCAGACACTGCAGTGAAAAAAATCAGAAACCAATTAAACTTGCTTGTTCAATGCTGGATTTATGAGTAACGAACGGTTCATAATACGATGGTGCGTTGTCTGCTTGGTTTCATTTTCAGTGGCAATGCGAATTGTGTCACAGGAATATATCATGCGTGACAATTTCGCCATAGTTCTTCGCTTTCAATCGTTGTAAAAAAGATCAAAATAACACAGTAAGTTTGCCATAAAGAACATGGTTCTGATCTTCTGAAACACTTTGGACCAAGTACGAATACGTTTAAAAATGTGCAATGTTTTTTTGAACTGAGCGCCAGCGTTCTTATCTAAAACGTACTTCACATTTTTTTTGCCAAAAGTGCCATGCAAAACTTGGTTTCCCTGCACGCTGCACGTACGTTTTACAACATCTAAGTGCCCCGCTGTTGTTGCGTAATGTAGTATGAGACACTCACAGATTTTTTCTCTTCTTTATTCTCACTTGAGGCGAAATTTTTGTGGCATGATCCTCGAACGTGGCAGAGGTCTGGGCAGGTAGTTTTGCTGTGCTTGTATTTCTCACATTCCTTAATCCTAGAATTTGTCAGGGGTCATACAATCACATTCTTCCCCGGGTATCACTAGACCTCTGCACGCTACTGCCTGATTCTGAGCATAAACTGGGTAGTTTGAAAACATGCTATCTACATAAGCTGTTAATTTTTCTGTCGTTTCATTTTAGTGGTATTTTTATTGACAACAATGTGTATTGTTATAGATACTTGAGCACGACACTGTGGCAGCTGGTTGATTGTTCACAGCGATATTTTAAAATTAACTTTTCGGATGAAACGTTACGTGTGAAATCCTGAAATGACAGAAACGGTCTATGCTAAATGAGTTGTGTATGTCGTGAAAGGCGCTAAAAGTTATTTAGTATAATTTTATTTGCATAGTGGCATATAAACATCTTTCATGCTTATCTTCTTGGCAAATTTCCTGAATAATTTTGATCACAAGCGTGGTGAGATAAAAACATCAAAGGTAATGTTTCTGTAACATTGCTTACCATTTTCATACATTATCAAGACAACTTAATGTATTTTCCAGCACCTTCGCCGCCAAGTTTCTTTACTGTGTTTGACTACACCGGGACGCGGTTTAACTCAACATGGAAACCTCCGAAAGGTGCTGCTTCTTACAACATCATGGTAGTTCCTAAAGCCAGTCCGGAAAAAAACAAAACGTACAGCACAACAGGTGAGTTTTCCCGTCGCGGAGAAACACTAAATTGATCCTAGTGGTTTCGTTCTGCGATTTGTGAAATCTCAATTTTCTTCGTAATGCAAATGCGCAGCTAAAAACTGTTATGAAAGTCAGTAGAGCAGTGTGAATTGGTTCTCAGCATTTGCTCGTGACACAAACGCATTTGCTTTGAACTTTTGCCTGTCGGTTACTGAACTGAAAACCAGCTATTTCATTTTGAAATGACCTATTGCTGTTGTAAACAGTAAAAAAATATGTTTGGACACTGTGGACGATACCCGCAGTTCACGTCACTTTTACTTATATGTTCAAATGTCCTTTTTCACCTATGCACGAGATTTCAGAGAGTGACATATTCTTTTTTTGTTTTTTCAGACCTTTATTTCTTCAACGACCAACTGAATGGCACCTTAGCCTACGATATCTTGCTTATCGCTTGCAATGCAATGGGTTATTGCGGAGATGATACCGACCAGATTTTGAAACAGACTGTCATACCTGGTACGAAATACAAAAGCAAAATATTTTTGTAGTGATGAAAACGCGTACAACTCTACGCTTAATTGCTGTTTCTTATAATTTTGGTTGATGTGTTGGACAAATGAAGCAAACTCTAAATGTTTATTTTGTTCATTTGACTCTGAATTATTCTTTCTGCTACATTTTCGCAAATACATACAGTACTGAAGTATTTGCAGAAGGATTGAGATAAACGGTAAAACCTTAAATAAGACTTAGCCATTCATCCAAGATTTTTACTAAACACTTTCAAACGTCAAACAACAATCCCGTTTGTATGTTTGTCGTGGGCAGATTGAGACCGAACACAAAATTTTGTGCGTCATGCGATAAACTCGAGAAAATCAGAAACAATTTGCAATTTTGTTTGTTTTTTCAACCACAACATCGACATCTTGCATTTTCTTTGCAACTTCCCAATACCCTGGAGCGCCACCCTGAGTCAGGCGTGGTAACAATGTGGTTCTAAGTAAGCAAGCGCAGGAACTCTCTTAAAAAAGTGATTCAATTAACTTTTTATTGTCGAGTGATCTATCTAAAAATTTTGTTCGCAAATATCGATAGATGTAGCATGCTGTATTTACACCAGTTCAGAGTTGTAAGTCAGTTCGGGCTTCTCGGGACGGGTCGGATTCGGGGTTAAGTTTGTCAAAATGTTTCGGGACGATTTCGGGCCTGCATGCTAAATTTTTTTATAACATTCACAGTAACAATATTTTTCCTGAGATACGTTTGTTGTACTCACTGCGATTATTTCTGTGCGTGAATTGATTGTGATTTTTCTTGAGCGAATTCTATTTGCAAACACAGCTGCGGTCTTTTGTTCTCTGCTCGGATTAGACTCACACTTATTTTGAGAAGTATGTAGTTTCCACGATGGGTGTAAGAAAGGAATCGGTCAGCAAATTTTTAATAGGAAATCGATTTCACGTAAAATTACCCATCCTCATTCCTGCAAATTGCAAGCAAAGCTTGCGGGTGAAAAGTTGAAGGGCTGAAGTAACAGCAGAGAAAAAAACACAAACTCAAGACTGCAATCAAAATTTCGTAACACAAGCTCAGAAATCACAACAGTTTAACAAACTGACTGACCTAAAGAGTACCACTGGCGACAAAAAGAAACTGTGACGAATAAAATAAGTGTTTACTAAAAAATGAAACAGACGCTTACTCAAATAAATAAGTGACTGAAACATCTAACTAGTTGACGCTAATGGCTCAAAAATTCTCCAACTAAAAACTAGCTCGTGGTGAAATGACTAGCAACGGTAGAGAAATATAGTTAGCCAAGTGTGGGCAGCAAGTCTCTGGGGTACGCATTTAAACCTGCCACGAGTTCTCTTTGGACGCTGCGGTGGGAGTAAGCAAGCTGTGTTGAGAGAAAAGCTATCGCGCAAAGCGGAAGACAACATCGGATTGAGTCAAACAACACAAAGCGAAGTATCATAATAATTATTTCACATGGGGAAGAATCATGTTCTGAATGTTAATTTGCGCGTTAATTAGGTGATACCATTATTTTGAGAAGATGACAACGGTAAGAAAATTATAACGCCCTGGCATTGCGTCGGAGAGATCAATCAATCCCGCGATTCTTGGCTTGTTTCAAGACACGATGACCTGCAAACTGGCTTTTCTTGCTTAAAGGGCTATCCTACGTAGTTTCTTCTGTGCCTATAGCGCCCTCGTGGATATTTTTTTTCTTGAGGAGCATTATATTCTGCAGTTTTATCTTTAACCAACAAGCTAACTTTGTGCTTGTTTGAGCCAATGTTTTGGTCAAGGTGATGGGTATTTTGGTGTGATATAACCGTGTACCTGCAGCAATACCCGTACACTACGTTTCTGATACCCCGCAGTTGCACATATCTTGACCAGAACCGTCGCCAGAAAGTTTTCACTAGGGTGGCTTTGCGTTTCTGCGGAGAGGATTTCGATTTGTGCGGGGGGGCATGACACTCGAAAAGGTGACAAAAACTCAACTGATTGATAGTGTTTCATGTTTCAATTTGGAGGGGTTTGGAGCTTTGTTTGGGGGGACTGAGCCCCCACAAGCCCCTCATGGCGTCGGAACTGATCTTGGCTCACTGGGTGAATCAAATAAATGTGCGGGCTCGGGCGAGCTTCGGGCTTGTAATTTCGGGCCCGGGCCCGAAAATTACAAGTTGAAGCAAAAATATTTGTTTTTAAAATTTCCTACCACAGAGCAGTATGGGCAGCACTACGTTTTTTTTTCCAGTGTGCACACCAAATCAATGTGATAGTACCAACAATTGCTTCAACGCAAACGTGACACTTGCCTGCAACTGCAGCGAAGACTTCGATGGCAATCAGCTAAGGTGCGATGACGTCAACACGTGCATTACTTTACCTGACTTCTGCAACAACAGTGACAGTGAGCTGAGCTGTGGCAACGTCGATGGCAAATACGTGTGCATATGCAACACCACCAATAGAGAGTTCTGGTCCGAGTGCCCGATTGCCGATGAATGCGCATTGGGTCTTGACAATTGCCACAGTCAAGCTAACTGCATCAACACTCCTGGATCAGTCTACTGTTCATGCCGCGAAGGCTATACAGGTAACGGTACGCATTGTAAAGATATTAATGAATGTCGACAAAACACCGACAACTGTCACACGAACGCAACCTGCATCAACCTACCCGGGAACTTCACATGCATTTGTAAGTCAGGTTTCACTGGAAATGTAACAACCTGCACTGATGTTGATGAGTGCTTTGGGGAAGATTGTAGTGGACGTGGGGACTGCACCAACTTCCCAGGTGGTTTCAACTGCACGTGCGACAAAGGATACAGTGGCACGCGATGTACTATTTACGCTTGCGATTCAAACAACTGTAGCAAGAACGCCACATGCCACCTGACCGATGATGGATATCACTGTATCTGCAAAAACGGTTTTGATGGTGATGGTTTCTTCTGTCGTCCAAACTACTGTTCACTGGGTCTTCACAACTGCAGCAGCAACTCAACCTGCGTTCCTACTGCTGACAGCTTCACGTGCAACTGTTCTGACGATAATCGCAGTGTTGCTGAGATATGCAAGAACAACAACCTCACAGCACTTTGCAGCCCTTCAACAGTGTGCGAAGTTGAAAATGGTGAGTTTCGCCTTGCAATGCATGAGATCATTTTCATTTTTCCGAAAAGCGTGCCAGCGATTTTGTTTTTTAAAGTTCACTAAGATTGCTTTCTAAAGGAAGATTCGTTTCAATTCGAAGCCGGGGTAGTAGCAAATGATTTTGCAATCTCACAGGTTGATCGTTTTGCTTGGTGAAACCAAACGGTGCGAGATCAATGCTGCGTTTCCAAACTGCGGGGGCGGTAACAGCTCAGTGGTAAAGTTTCAGCCTCTCAATTGGAAGGTTGTGTGTTCGAACCACAGATACTGAGTAAATTGCCGTAGAGCTCCTTGGGCAAGAGCGTTCACTTCAACCGCTTTGACAAAAAGCATATTTCAGGCATAGGCCTGCCACCCAAAAACGAAGAACCACAATACTACGAAGCATTGAGCATTTTGCGAATTACTAAACGAGACTTGTGTTGACGTAGGCAGCGCATGTTTTCGGTGTTTCTCACAATGTGCGTTTGTTTGACAGCGGAAACCTCTCAAGCAAGATACTCGTGTCAATGCCAAGTCGACAAAAGCAACATGTGTCATAAAAATGAACCCGTTTCCTGTGCCGTTGATTACTGCCAGCAAGCGACCGCCTGCTCGAACCACACGTTGTCATCTTGTAAACTAAATTCGGAGTCGAATGATGCTGATGGATACGTGTGTCAATGTCCTTCTGGCCATGTGCTCTCATCCAAAAGCAATTGTGAAGGTAACGCGGAAGTTGTGAAATTTTGTTTTTTTTTAATTTACGAAATATTCAAGTTTTTCTTCTTACTTCTATGGTTTCATCCTGTGCAATCTACAAAATACTCAACTGCTTAACCTATTTTTATGCCAATTGCAAAACATGGTCCAGAGGAAACTGTAATCAAATATTTCAGGTTATAATGTTTATTTCCAACTGTTCCTTTTTTCAAATTGAAATCATTTTCCCAAAAGTAATTATGCTAAACTTGGTTCATAAAAGATCTTGGGAGGGATTACGATCACAATGTTGTTAGCGGCGTCAAAAACTCCGAATTATTTTCATCACAGCGCTATCACTTAAAACTTGAGCAATACACGAGTCCAGTTTATCATTGTATTTATGGGTGTGATTGTTTTCATGAGCCAGTTTTCTGGCCATGATGTGTGTAAACAGGTAGCAGTGCAGCTAAAACCTATACCGTAACATTTTGATAGAAGGCGTGGATAAAAAGTTAGATTTACGTCTGCTTTTCTGTGGATGGCTGTGCTGTTAAGACACCTCATTTCATGCGGTTGTATTGAGTATATCAGACTAAACATTCGCATAAAATATATGATTTTCCTTGCATCAAACTTCGTCAAATGTGTCAACATGGCTTATTACTTCCCAGATAATTCAAAACGACACGTAATATCTTCCTGGGAAAGCATATAGTGAAACGAGTCCTGTCTTTGACAATTAAGACATTTTCAGGAACAAATTAAATTGGTTGCCTTCAAAAATGTAATGTCAGGTGTTGCACCAGACTGAAAACTCCATGTTCTTCAACATTACGAAAGAGATTGAAACGCTTTACTTTTGCAGAGGTCCCAGGGGAAGCATCCCTCGCTTTCTTATCTTTACTGCTCCTGTTGCCTATATTCTTGTCAATAATCATCATGATCTATCTAAAGAGAAGGTGGCGGACAAAGTACGAAGTAGCCAGAGTTAGTCGTTTCAACGACGTGATGGAAGAATGACACGTCTTATAGGAGATATAGTTCACCGCGTTTATTCAAAGACGACATTGTCTAGATAACAGTGTAAGAAAAGATTCAAAGCGTAGCAGATAATTTTACAAAACCCTGCTGGCATTTTATGCAAGCCATAACACCTTGCCACGATTTTTAAATTACACCGTTTGCGAATGTGTTACCTTTGCTGAAGTTAGACAATATCGTAAAAACCAAAACCTTTATCGGTGTGTTGTATTTCAGTAGTGGCTAAAGTCACAGGATATTTGTATCTCAGTTGGGGCCGACATGCAATAAACAAACATTTATCGTAAAGATTTTAACTAATTTCATGGGCAAACAACTACTGGTTTGGTGGTTTTCGCTTTGAAACAAGTGTTCAATCACATGGCGACAAAACTCATTCGAGAAACGATTCCTGCAAAGATTGTAGGAACACTCTAATTTTGTTTTGATTTCTATATATGCAAGTTACTGCGTCTAGATGTGCAAATAATTTGGTGACGATTCGACTCATTTTCTTCTGGAACCATCAATGCAATTGTATTAACTGAGACTTTGTTTTCCACAGCTTTAACATCTCGCAATATTCTTAGCATCCTTTTGCGAAATATAGGCAAATGCATTAGTTGCGCAAGTACGGAACGTTTAACGCTGGGCTTTTTGTTTTTTTAATTCGAAACGCGTTTTCGTGATTGGTTTATTTGCCGTTCCTCGTGATCAACTAGAAACGCGCGTGTGAAAAAAACGTCGGCTTTGTTTGTGATCGTCGCCAAAACCAAAAGGCGCATATTTTTCTGTATTTTTTCATCGCCATATTTTTTTCGTTTACAGCTACGCTGCCAAGACTGTTAACGAAATTTTTCCTGTTGACGTTTGCACTTATGTCAGCGTTCGTTGCAGTTTTCAGGGTAAAACAAATATAAAATGTTTCTTTTTCAAGCCACGTGGTTGCGTGGATGATTTTTCCAGAAAAAAAGAGGAAGTTTCGTCATACGAAAGAAGTTGTAATTTGAAGCAAAGAACTCGAGAAACGTCCAGCATTGGAAAAGTTTCAATATCCCGTTTTGTTCAGATTGAAGTCAAATTCTAAACTACAGACACCTTGCCCTGGCAGAATCGCAGATTAGACCTTTCTGAATTCGGCAGGTCCGTAGCTAGGTAGTCAGGTTTTGAAAGGCGGAAAAATACATTTTATGGGGTCAAAATTTTGTTTTAATTTATGTTTAATTAATATTTTGCTGGGCACAACAAACATTGGGCGGGAGAAAAATTTTGAGCCGAAAATACCCCCGAATGCCGCCCGCGTGGCTACGGGCCTGAATCTCGGCCAAACGAAACGGTGACTTCATTCTGTGAAAAGCACTGTGTTTTGTTGCGATCTTCCTGCTTTTTGATTGCTAACAGTGAAAACGCGGCAAAGACGTTACGTCAAACACCAACAGGTTCCAGCCGAGAATTTGTTCATTAGAAACGGTGCAATTGACAGCAATCTCAAGATGTGCGTCAAAATTCAATCTGTGCTCTTTTTTCCGTTCACTCATTTTGCTGTGACAGTGTTTACCCGTCATGCTTTCATCATATTGGAGCTGCTATGGATGAAAACTAGTCGTGTAAAAGATATTTTTGAAACGCGGCTGCGTTTGTAGTTTAATCCCACAACTGAACGTTGTGCACCTGATTTCAGATCAGAGTCCAGGGCGCATGCCCCCTCTGAGTTTGTCAGGCTGAAACACCTTAATGTGTTTTTGTA
>JGI24158J21664_10013634_pt1 | contig 10715 bp, 10 predicted proteins | sample Ectturendosymbi3_FD_21664 | JGI IMG/M metagenome (IMG submission 21664)
TTCAATTTTGCTGATTGTTTCCCTAACTAGGTGTAGTTAGCCTACAGGCAAAACTATTAAATAAATTAATCCGTCATTTTTGCTACATATTAGCTTTGATAGGCTAATCTGTTCCACGGTAGTGGTTTTAGCTTCAAACAAGTACAGAAAAGGTACAAACTACCCAACCTCTTTTCCGCTCGAATCCCTTATTATCGGATTCCCAACCTACCTCTGCTACTTGGATTCGCTGAATCGCATGTGGTTGGAAACATGCGCGCTCAAGCAGCTCGGTGAGACACTCACGGTCGTGCTAGAGTGATTTATGGGATTCCCAATCCAACGCGAACACGATAACAGTGCAGTGTAAAGAGGGTAAATGTTTCAGAAGCGTTTGTTACCTGTACTTCTCACAAAACTTGAGTTCGAAGACGAGGCGAAAAATGAAGAGGACCGGGAACGACCAGATCACGACAAATATTGTCTCGTTGTACACGGATCTGTACCACCACTGCGTGCGTAACCACTTCCAGATGTCGCTGATGGCGTGTTGAATGACATCACCGTTGATGTAAGCATAACTGACGATCAAAAGAGCAAGAAAGCGAAGCACACAGATCAATTTCGCGTGCTTTTTTTGGTCAGCAGTGCCGCAGTGTAAGGTAGTCGCCATGTTGCTTTTTGTTCAAAGACCAAAAACAAACTTACGTCTACATTTTAACTTATTCCATCAAGTAATTAACCTATTCCGTGTAAACTCTGCACTGAACATGATAATTACTTCATACCACACATCTGTTGAGTTGTGCCAGCGAATATAAACACGCGATTTCTTCACCCTGTGAGGTCCTTCAAATGTGTTACGGTATTTTGTGGCTTTTAGGAATCTCTTTACAAAACTGCTCTCTGTAACTAAAGATTGCCTGATCACTGTATATCAATTGCTTAGTTGATGTTTTGTAGTGAAAGAACAAGGATGATAAGCCTAAAAATGGCGCATAGGCAGATGTCGAAAATGCTTTTTATCTTTGTTACTTCTATGCAATCATCTGCAAGGCTCAATCCGCTTGCACGCGTAGAGAAAATGCGAGGTACTGAATGCAAATCAAAGAAACACACTTGTTTACCACCAACGTTTCCTTTTGTTCGAAAGGCTGTTAAAAGAGTCCTGCAGCTAAGGACTGACATTGAACGAATGACCCGGACCTTGAATGTCCATCACCAAAATACTTCGCCTAAGGTCAGGCTTCATCTATCACTGTCACTCACTCCTTCCCATTTCAACCATCATCGTGACTCAGCGTGAAATGGCAGCACCTTGAAACGAAATTAACCACCGTATTTCAGGACGTCGTGGCAGCATTGTTCAAAGCTGTGTTTGTTCAGACCAAAGCAATGTCGTACGCAAACCACTCATTCAGTTTAAATCAAAAACAACATAAGCATAAAGCGACGCCATCCTGTTACCAGCTCTGCTGTGTGCGATAACAGAGGCTGCCAGAAGTACAAAACAGCACTTGAAACTGTGATTCTTAACATTTTTTATCTTTAAGTCCAAGCCACCGGAGAAAAGCATCCTCTATCAATTCTTCGTCCTCTACTGTACTATCCATGTGCCTGGTAATACCCTCTTTCGAGACAAGGGATTCCCTTTTATGCTCACATCATTCGAGCGATAGCTGGTACAGCCTTCATCTTTATGTTTACTTTTACTTGTGCGATAGACATGTTGGCCAATCTCCAAGCGTTTTGCCTTGTAGCGAAGCACTCACAAAAATCTTATTCATAACTTAATTGAGCGATTTTACTGTTAACAAGAAAATTCATTGGACTAACAGTGTATAAAGCTTCATCATCATTTATTCGAAAGCAAAATATAATATGGGGTCCTACACGTTCAGCGGGCGAAAAACGTTGGTTTTAACTACACAGTGCAACTTTTATCCGCGTTCGTCATTAGCATGTAACACTGGTAAAGACTTTTCGCTGTATTACGCAACTAAATTTCAAGTGGTTTTCCAGTCACTTACATAAAACCTTTACAACTTGAACTTGTGTAAGGACACTATCTTAAATTACACAACACCTGCTTTTTACGCTTTTCAGCTTACCGACCTCATTGAAGCACAATAGACCCTACAGCTTGCTGAAAAGAAGCTAAGTTCCTTTGGTCAAACATCACAGTGACGGCGAAGCTACCATTCGCCAAAGAAAGTTGCGCTTCGGGTGATTTGAGAACGTCCACACAAATCTGACTGGGCGTGCGTGTCATGAGATGGAGGGAAAAACTCAATGAATGGTCTGGAACGCTGCGGGAAAATTAGTGCACTGGGGTTACTGTAAGCAGGCCTACAACTGTGGGCGCCGTTTGTGAAAAAAATATATTTCGGGATATATCGGGGACGTTTAACACACATTCTGTTGAATTGGACGCATTTAGCTCACAAAGCGCTGTATCGGACAAATATAACACTTTGAGTGTTAAATCGGACAGATGTAACCCACCAGGATGTAAATCGGCCAGATATACTGTAACTCACAAAGTTTAGCGCATTCTGATTTATATACGTACGATACAGCGCACGCGGTAAGCTAAATGCTCCCGATTCAACAGTTTGTGTTAAATGTTTCCCACATGTCCCGAGATTTATGTTTCTAAAAACGGCGCCCAACGTACAACACAATGTAGTACAGGGGTCTCACATGGGACCGGTAGACCAATCATTACTTGTGACCCACAGTTATCACCTTTCGCGTAAATATTGCATTGTTGCTGCCGGTTATTGAGCTCAGAATGTTAAGACCGACTACAAATCTCATGCAAACACAGCGCCAACGTGGGGCTACTGCATTTTTTACGTGCGTGACATGTGTGGTTAGTTATTGTATTACTGTTTTTTTGCATATCAACGCTTAACAGATACACATGTTTTCGCCAACACTCCCACCTATTGCACTCTCAGACTCTTGACCCAGTGGACGTCTTCTTTGCGTTTTAAATTGGTGCTTTTGCTTCCGTCAGTTTGAGAACCCTGCCATGGGACGAATGATTCCATGTTTTGCAGACGCTACTTGCTTCAGATAATCGCTCGTGATTCGGCGAATTTATCAGCATCGACAACTGTCGAAGTTCAGTTGCGTCAGAAGAGCAAAGCACTGAGATTTGTCGTCAACAGTTCTCCAAAAGATGTAGAATCGAAGCGGGAAGCGTTGGTTGCAGCTTTGGGTAAACGTAGACATTTGCAAATGCACAATATTCTTGTTAAGAGTAATACGCAGTTCCATGGATGTCGGAAGGATTTTTTTCAGAGAGGGGCCAATAGGGGATTATCCAGGGGTAGCCAAAAAGATTCTTGCAGGGAGGGCAAAAGTGGCAAAACTTCATTTGAACCACTCGAAACTAAGAAAACAACCTTTTTTGCTTAAAATCTGATGGGAATATGTCAAATTTTAAAATCTAGGGGGGCAAGACCCCTCCGTCCACCCCTTCCTACGCCCATGCGCAGTTCTTCTTTACCAAGGAAACATTGATTAAAATGCGCCAAGACGTCTTATCGATTTCCACCGATCAACACTGAAACGTCTATTCCGAAGCTATGTCACCTGTAGCTTCTTTTTCCAATAAACCAGGCTTTAATTGGCGGCAGATTTTTTTGACTGACCTGAGTGACTTTCACAGTGAAAGACACTTTATCCTGTTACCTACCCCACGAAAACATTCATATTTGAAAAATGCATTTCACAGGTAACGCGACCAACTCTATTGCAACCATCGAGGCCATTCAGCATCATTTCACGTCGGACAAGCAACGTGACGTCACGCGCAGTGACGTCACCATTCGGCTCTTTGATTCGAAGCATGACTTGAAGATGCTGCTGGACCAGTGTTCTGAAGTGCTGGCAAGATTCTTCGCGGTCTACTTCGTTTATGTAGGGGGTGGTTTTAACATTGGCTGTTAACATACAGGACGTATGAGCAAAAGTGGGCATGCAACTACATAAGGAGGGTGACGTAAAACTAAACTATAGCTCTAACGAGTGTTGAACAAACTGGCGTAGTTGGAACATTCCAGAACGCCACGTAACATGTTCTTGGAAACATTTCAATTGATTAATAACTGATGAATTTCGGCAGTCGTTTGATTGCAATCGGTGAAACGAACATTTCATGCTAAATTGAGAGCTGGATTTGCAACATCACCAATAGTCTCGTTTTCGATATTACTCAAAAAGATGGTTATTGAAAAACAACGGCTTTTGAATTTTGTCCGCCGCTCCTTTGCCAGCATTACTTCTGCACAGCTTTATTTTCATGCACAGGACACGTACGAGAAAAGTGGAGAAAAACGATACGATATCCTGCCTTTGCAAACTGGAATCGTGATTTTGCTTCTAATTCTGGTCCTGATCATCATCGTCTTTATTGTTTGCCTGATCTATATGAGACGCAAGTAAGATAGTATATCTTTGGATTTTAAACGTAGTTGGGTTTCTTGATAACATTTGTAACAGGTTTACAAAGCAAACCAATGAATGTATTAAAAAATTTATTCGGAAAAAATATAGATCATCACACTGATTGACTGGTTTAAGCGTAAATTTAATTTCAAAATCAATTTGTGTGAACTAAGAACCTTTTCATTTGATTTTATTTCTTTGAAAAGAAAAGTTTCTTCAAGTAATTGCCAGATACTCTATGTTCTTGTAGGTGAAGTTCGGAATTGCAGCTTTATCTTCCACGCGGAAACCTTCGATAAAAGGTTTAAACACTGATCAGATGTGCGTTTTTCAAAAAAGAAACTATAACAAAGCCCACGTCCACATGTGAATAATCAGAAAATGTTGCATCACCTGCAAGACGTCACGTCCAAAAGAAGCAAAGTCTATTGCGATAACCATGTCAACGTAACGTGAAGGGCTAATTCACCCGGGTTGTTCTGATTAGACGTGAGGCGTTTAAAACCTTTTGGTATATTTTTAGATATCGTGAGGAATTGAAAAAACTGAAGGAACAATTCAATCAACAGAGATCAACGCAATCTTCTCCATCGGGGTCAGTGATAGATTATTGTGTTTGAAGCATTTGCATACACGTTGTTTTTGAAACAATGATGGAAGTATAACGAAAAATGATCTGACATAAAATATGAAGCTCAAATTTTGAAATTCTGAAGTTCTTATATTTTTTACTCTATTTCGCCAGTGATTCATTCCTGGCTTTACAAAATACAAGTGTTTGTGGAATGACGCCTATAGCAAAAAATTTGGTAGTTTGTTCAAACTTCGTGTATGGCCCAAAGTATATCAAGTTTCGCCGACGAGCTGAACCTTTTCAAAAAGTTTTACATGACTGCATTTTCAGCGGAACAGAGGCTGACATTTACGGATGCTTTTGATAACTCCAATGAATACAGAAAAAGATCGCAATTTTTTCAGTCCCATAGTTATCTATTACGGATTTGTAAAGCAAACGCAGTTCTCCGTTCGCTTCATCGCTGTGTCACAAAACTTGAGCTTTCAAACAACGCAAAGCCGTCAGTTTTCGAATCTGTCTTTTTTCCGATCCTCACCTATGTTCATCAGTCTTGGGTAATGACTGACAGCATGCTATCCTAAGTCCAAGCGGCGGAAATGGGATTTTGGTGAAGAGTCCGCGGCATGGCCCTTCGCGACAAAGCGCGCAGCTGCGAATTTCGTGAAACCCTGACTACCGAGCCACTTTTTTTTCCGAAAAGACAAATCTCAGCTACTTTGGCTCCGCCATGAAACCAGAATATCCCAGAAAAAAATGGCGAGAAGTATTGCTGCCTGCGCCAACGGGAACGCGGCCTAGAGGGAACGCGGCCCAACGGGAACGCGGCCCAACGGGAACGCGGCCTAGAGGGAACGCGGCCCAACGGGAACGCGGCCCAACGGGAACGCGGCCTGGCTTGGTCCCGTCTGGTGCGGTGCCAGCAGAACGACCTGAAATTGCTGAAAACCGTGAGGTATTTCCAGTCCTTCGAGTGCTGTACTGTTGCCCGCGCTACCCTTCCCCAGAGGAAACGCTGGTATGAAAATGAAGGAAATAAATCGATGAGTTAGCTGCTACAAGTATTCCTACCGTTACTGATTACTGTGTTTCCCTGATAATAAGACAGGGCTTATATTTAATTTTCACTCCTAAATTTACACTAGGGTTTATTTTCGGGAGATGTCTTATTTTGATATATCAGAAAATGAAGTTACAAAGTAAAAACTAAGAGATTTCTAAATAAACAGAAAATACGAAAAAGTAACTGCATTTACATGTTTGTTATTCAGAAACTCGTTAGCAACAATTTAATCAAAAACAATCATATCATCATCCTCTGGAATGTCTTGCAGGTCATCGGTTTCCAAAATTCTAGCGGAATTTTCGCTTAACTCAATTCCCACCAGTCAACTAGGGCTTATTTTAAAGGTAGGACTTATATTAAAATCATCCTCAAAAATCACGCTAGGTCTTATTATCGGGGAAACACGGTAATTATTTTGCAACACACCCGACTGGTTGCATTCATTAGCAATTACTAACGCCTGCTGCGATATAACGTTTTTCTTTTCTGGGGTGTCCACTGTCCACAGACGCAATGCTCTACACTATAGAGTCTGTAGCAAGATTTTCACACCGATTGTTTTTCAACATTTCATTGAGCGCAAGTAAAATGAAACGGGGCACCCACTGACGAACCCACAGCAATTTGCTGTAAGGTTTCATGACACTTTCAAAATCTATTTTTTGATGATATATTGAAAAACGTCTTAACTCGCAGCATCCCTGAAACTTTGCAAATGGCACCCTAGGGTGCAGCGGCATCTTGGTTGGGAACCACCGTTTCGAGGTATCACCAACTGGGCTCTGCTTTCATCTTTTTGCGATGTTTCCAAGTTGCACATATCTGCATTCAAGTAACTACTTTCCACATGTGAGATAAGCAAGGAATCCATCAGCAAATCTTCGGTAGGAAACAGATTTGACGTAACACTACGCACCTTCCATTTTTTCTTTATACCTTTCAGCAAGTCCGCGGAGATTGCAAGTACATCTTCCAGAAGCTACTGGTGAGTGTTTCGTAAACAGTAATGCTATGCTTGTGATTTGATTTACTTTTTAGACAATGAAAAAGGATAGCTATGTGGAAGCGGGTCCAAACTCGGGTAATTTCGCTCCCAGGGGCCACGGTACACGCATGAGTATGGTTCTGCATCTGACGAAAACATGGAGAGATTTTAACAACGCAGGGGCGTTTTTAAACTGCGAAAAGTGACTAGAATCAGTTTGCTCCAGATTTGTTTCCCGTACCACGAAACAGCGTTTATTTCTGCTTTATTGAAGCCATTCGTCTCGGTGCATCATAGCTCGTGAAAGTTGTAAAATTGCTGTTGTTTTCGCTGAAATTCTGTTGAGCGTTGTAGATGCTGATAACGTAGCACTAGCAGTAGTCTGCTGGGAGTAAACAACTGTGATTGAGTTAGACGCTGAAAAGTGCTTTGACTTCAGTGTTTATTGCAGGAGTTATGTCAGTTATTGATTTCCGTCGTCCTAGAATGGNCTAGCAAAGGGTGGGACATCATCGTATGCTTGTTTGTTATATTAGGACAATTTTCTCAATTAATAAATGAAATCTACATCATTCTGTTAACCAGTGTCGGGTTCTGTTAACCAGTGTCGGGTTCTGTTAACCAGCGCCTCCAGCCAGCTGTTTAGGGGTGGGTGGCGATTTCAGTAATATTTGGTAGTCAAGTTTTCTCTTTACGGGTTCACCAGTGTAAAAGACATGAACTATACTTCACAACACTGATGTGACAAAACAATGGACGGCAAAATTGCCTTTTATCGCGAAAGTTGTTTTCCGAATTGTACAAAATCAAGGTGAATAAAGTAATTTTCCTAGGTATTGGGGGGAGATCACCCCAATCTCCTCCCACGGATCTGCTCCTGCTGTCAACCAGTGAAGGCGCATTCACATCCGAAGTCATTTGGAGCAAATTACAAATGCAACTAAAAGAACGTTTAGCTCTGAGATTTTATGCAGTCCGAAAGTCTTTCTACATATGTGTGTGATGATCGTGCAAGGCCGTACCGAGGTTAGAAGGCGCCCGGGGCATGGTGCCCCTGTGGTCATGCGCCCGGGGCATGGTGCCCCTGTGGTCATGTGCATCAACTGAACAAAAAATAACTGCAGATGATTTTACTGATGTTTTGCGAAAAAAACGCGAAGGAATATTAATTCTAAACTCATATAGCCGAACACTGGTCAAATAGAACCTAATGCAACCAATCACTTCACTTTTAGATTTTCTGGAAGAGAGCAGTTCTAGTCAAAACTATGTAAAAGGGTCTATATATCCAAAAGGGTGGGGAAGCACTGTTTTACCTCAAGCCTAACGTAAGCGTTAAATGCTTGAAACCTCTCAACAACTAACATCACCCTATTCAGTATTTCTGAGCTTTTAACTACCAATAGAATGGATATTGCATGTGTTAGAACTAATTTGATCAATGTTCGCTTGACGAGCTTCTAGTGAAAAAACGTCTGATGTTGTTCATTGTTTTGCAGCAAGCAGACCCCCAGAACATTTCATCCTCCACCTCGGATACCAGGAGACAAGGTGCGGCGAAGTATAACTGCTGTACGTTCTTCCAGTTGTTTTGCTTTCCCCCTTGTTTGAACTTTTGTGTTCTGTGCGTGACGGCCCAAATAGGAGGATGCATCGTTGAACCAAGGCTTGTGCCAGTCGTGTCTGCTCGTGACTCCAAGATGTTAATGACTGGCAATTTCTCCCACGTCACCGATGGCGTACGAGGCAAAGTAGTTAAGGCATGTGATTTTTCTTTAGTTGTAGGTTGTCATAGCGGTCCTGTTGCACTAGCAAAATTCTATAATTTTTTGGAACGTTCGACAAGCCCGTAGCCAGGTTTTAAGGTTTGGGGGACAAAATAGATTTTTGAGAGACAAGATTTTTGTTAGTATTATATGTTTAAAACAAATCTTTCTGGATTTTTCTGGACCCAAGAGAATTTGAGGGGCACAAAAACATTTGGGGGAACTTCCCCCGCGTGGCTACGGGCCTGACGGTTGATGGTTCAAAAATACAACCACCGGTTTGTGTTTCAAGCCTAAATGCAACAATGCTCCATCAAGAAATTTGAAATGAACACCACATCAAACGTTGCAATTAGTCTTATAAAATTCGAAGATTTCAGGTTATTAATCTTTTTGTCGCAAACGTCAGCCTTGACATCAGGGTCGTGACGAGGGGGGCACAATGCCCAAGGCGCCGAATCACTGGGAAACGCCGAAAAGTGTCAGCAATGTCGCAAAACGTTCTTCAATACAGTTCATTTGCTTTCGCAAACCTTATGTTCGAACATGAGTGGCCAAACTTTTTTCTTGCTTCGGGCGTCATCTAACTCTAGATACGTCCCTGCTTGACCTTCGGCATTATTTTCTCATCAGATTGGTTTGTTTTTGTTTTTGGTTTCAAAAACGATCCCTTTTCGTCTTGGTCTAGTTTTGACTGACACTATTGGAACCAGAGTGGCATAGCAGCCAGAGTGCTGACAAACCCAATAACCTGCCTCCCGATGTTTGCGCACAATCCGAGATTAGAGTAAAACTGTTTTCTGTTTTCACGGGCAGGAAAATATTACAAACGTTTGCTCCACGATGACGTCGTCAAATGGCGGCTTGTCGCCTGCTATTCCCTTGTGCTTACCGGGCCGGCCGGACGTTCACGTCTGTACGCCATGAATACAGTTGGACTACCTTTTTAGCTCACGGTACGGCCACAGTTTTTTCATTTTGCTTTCCACAATACACAACAGAGCAGTTTTGCCAAGTCATGGCTTGAAAAGCAGTCCAACTACAAAACACTCTCCTTAAAGCAACGTGACTCTCTGATTGCTCAGCTTCGTAATCTTGTCAATACAGCAAAACATCTTGTACACTGAGAACAACCCCTTTCAAAGTACATACTCCACAATTTTTGCATCGTTAACATCTTTCAAACACAATACTACTTGTACCAGCTGCCTAAAGTTTCTTGAACTTAATCATCACACCACACATAGTGTTCGTGATGTTCTGCGCATTACCTAGCAGCAGTCGGTCACCAGTTTTAAAGAAAAAGTGCTTAAATTTCTTTGCGTTTTTTCATGAGAGAAAATATCACGCAATCACGTAAGATAAAAGCAGACTTACGTCTGTAAAGTCAATAGCAGAGATAGTAGTCCAGTGGTTCTCAACCTTTCATGGTCCGCGGTCTCCCCTACTGAAACCCTCAACAGCCATGATCCTTGCCCTCATAGGCGTACGGGAAGGCATTTCAATGCGAAAGCGGAAAACTTTTGCCCTGAAAATAACTATTTGCCCTGAAAATAACTATTTGCCCTGAAAATAACTATCTGCCTTGAAAGTAACTTTTTTAGTTTAATCCGAATGGGGCCTGAAACCTCTTGTAAATCTGTTCTATACAGTTGAATTCGTTTGTAACGACTTCGTCTGTAACGTCAGTTCGCCTATAACGTTACATTTTGTTCGGTCCCGATAGCATCGTTTACATGCATTTCAATTCGCTTGTAACGTCATTTCGGCAATAACATTCTTTATCCAATCGCCTAGAGGTGCTCTTACAGGCAAATTCTGTAGTTACCTTGCTTGTTAACTCACAGGGTTGATGTTCCTTGCATGTTGTGTTCTCCCCGACAAGAA
>JGI24158J21664_10013635_pt1 | contig 10715 bp, 6 predicted proteins | sample Ectturendosymbi3_FD_21664 | JGI IMG/M metagenome (IMG submission 21664)
AAAAAACGCTTTGTTGGCAGCAATAGCCAGGTATATTAGTATTCCGACAATTTACACCGTAGGCTATCTGCAGATTTTCAACACAGGGCATTTCTTTTCAAGTAAGCATTGCAATGATTTGTAAAGAAACAAGCATTGGATTTCCATTGTTTTCAAAGAAAACACAAATTATGACTTTATTTTACTTAGCAAGCAGGGCCGCAACCAGCTGATCATTCAACTGAACTAACAACTGAACATGTTTCTGAAAATTTCGGGGAGGATTGCCCGGTTGCTCTCGACCTAATTACAATATCAGTTAGCAAGACTTGTCAGCATCACTTAGAAACAAGAGCTGCAAAAGTCTGGGATCTCGTTCAAAGCGATCAATGAAACCTTACTACACAAACTGGACAATTAAGTAGACCTGTATGTTGACACCACTACGGACAAACTTAGTAAAATTAGAAGACCACGCAGGTTTTGCAAAACTGATCAGATGCATTGTGAAAATTCGCCACAGCAAATATAGCTTTGCACTCAGTATTCACTCAGATATCAAAACTAAGCCTTAACAATCAAGACGCATTTCCACAAGCCTGCATAGACGTAATGTAACAAGCCACGTAATTTTCTATTGCATGAAAAAAACCTACATAAGTGGAGTTTGACACTCAGGCACACTGGTCACACTCGCACTAATAACGGATTTTTCAAACTTGTGGAAGCATTGCCACGGATTCACTCATGCTTCTTTTCACAAAGTACAAATGTACGTGGTATACCGCTATCAGCATGTCACTGTCTCGCTGCATTACCTGCCAAGATGTGTGCGTTTTGAACAGTCTCATGCAACAAAACGCCTGCTACCGTAATTTAAAGTGAACCTGTTGCCACGGTATTGTTATGCAATAAAGACCAAAAGCAGGACAAGCCACTCGCGACTTTCGCAAACCGCCTCTGCAGGTAAAGGACGAGACATGAGTGAACTTCAAGCCCGTCACTGCATGACACTGTAACTGTGAACCTGACTCTTGTGCAGTGTGAGATTCATAAAAAAAAACTGTCATTGCAAGAATCAAATCAATTAATCGGAATATAAGATGCCGACGTCAGGCTTTCCGAGAAATAGTTGATTCTTAATCCCAATTTCCGGGGGGAAACGGGCATTTGCCCGCCCTGCGAAAGATCCGTGCGATCATTGCCTATTTTATATCAGGTTCCACAAACAAAGCCAGCTCATCTAACGAACCGAAGAAACATTTTGACTAATTGTTAGCACAAGTTAATTTGCAGTATTTTTAGCGATTGAGTAATGTGCAGTACAAAAATTTTTTTGGCGATGATTTTCAATGAAATCAAGTGTCATGTCGACACCTCTTTAGTTCTGGTGGGGGGATGCATCCCCTGTATCCCTCCCCTGTGTCCGCGCCTGACTCACACACACAACACAAAAACTCACCAACCCATAGAGGTAACACACACAAAAACATTTATTTAACTTTGGCTCTGATAATCCTGATCCTGATAACTCCACTATACACCATAGATTGGTTCAGACGAGAGCGAAAGCAGTCAATACACCTTTTCCACTTGAAGGATTTAACTCGTGTAAGCAGAATTTATGCTTTTTTGGCCGATGCTGAAGATTGGTGCTTATAATTTCGAAAGATAGCAATGTACTGTACATGATAACGGTGCTTGTATTTTTGGGCCTAAGCATTACAGCAGTTGCAGCTGATAAAATATTAAATAATTTCGCAACCAAAGTGCAATAGTGAGCATAATATGGACCCAAACACACAAGCTTGCACACAATAAAGTGCAGGTTAGTACGATTTGTGGTTGTGCGGTAACAAATATTTTTCAGTTCATCATTTTAATTCGCTCGGTTTCAGTTTTCATTTTCATTAACTGTATTCGGTTTTATTTTTCCCAATGTGGCAGACATTGATGGTAGTGTGAGGTTGAATTCACAACCAACTAATTCATTTGCATCAAATTTAATATCAAGGATAAACATCTTCCAAGCATATTCAATAAACACCAGAAATATAACCATCAAACATTGTTTGAGCATGGAATGTTTCTACAATAAATTCGTAGATGTTTTTGTTTTGCATTTTAATGCCATATTAGTTTGAAATGATTTGAAAAATTTCAAAAGATATAGCTAAGAATTTGTTTATGACGTCAAATAAAAATAGTGGAATTAAGTTGCAAACATTTTTTGGAAAAAAGTAAATATAGTAAGAGATTGAATTACAACCATGGTATGATGTTTTGCCGCAGTGAGTTTTTCAAAGTTTTTTTGAATTTCAAAATTTTCGAAGAGTGAAAAAGACAATGTTTTGAATATAAACATTACAGGAGAAAACTTGATTGCTTGTGGATCTCTTGACTTCGGCGACATATTTTATATTTTTCGACCACGACAAATCAGACACACGGAATTTTAAGGAGTGAGCGCAGAAACATTGGAAGGTAATTTATAATGTAAATGGACATATACTGTCAAAAAACTCGAATTTAAGACAAACATACAGTCTGGTAGTGTTAAAATACAGTAATTGGTAAACAAAAATATTTATCTAAAATTTGATAAACCAACTGCTTAACAAGGAAAAACAAATTGCTTCAAATAAGATCACTACATGTTTATGATTATTTGCGTGAGCTGAAATAGTACAACGCATATCGTAGAAGAAAATAAACTATCCCGCTGACGTAAAGCATAACGACTTAAAAGACATCTCTGCTGATATGGTTTAGAAACATTTACCTGGTTGGTAATGTTCTACTGCATGAATAACCTTTTTCATTTTGCAAACATTGACCTGTATGTGAATACTTGCCTTTGTAATGGTGCATTAACAGTATGTTTAGAAAATGAACATTTTCAGTTAGGTTCGTCGTCATTTTAAGAAATTCGCATTCATAAACAACGTTTGTATAGATACGACTATGCATAATTTAAACAAATGAGGCACATGTTTGTTAAAGGTTCATAAATGTAAACAAACTTAAACTTAAAGGCTTAAACCGATCTTCCTTTTTGTTTACTTCAGGGTTGATGTAATTGAACCTGACCTACATAAGACACCCCGTTATAAAAAAAAAACACTTGAAAAAACAATAAAACCAAACAAGAACTTATTTTCCCTCTCCAACAAATCTTCAGTAATAGGCGTTTTACCGCATATGAAACTTGAGCGCAGACATCTTTGGCAGGTATAAAGCAGCGAGTCAGTGACGCGGTAAGACACGTAGTTTTATATTGTGTGAAAAGAGCTCAGGTGAAACAGAAGCACTGCGGTGCTGACGAAGCGCAATTTGTGTGGCTGTTTCCGTAATACATAGGAGATTTTCTTTGCGTTGTAGAAACGTTAAAACGTTTTGTAAACGTAGATTTGCACTGCATCGTCAGCAACCTGAAAATGGTGAGTAAAATGTCGACGTTCCCCCCATTGAAAAATGTCTGCGGACGCCCATGGCGTAAAACCTTTTGCAGGGTCGGCTATTTAAAAGCTTTCAAAGCAATTGCTCCGTGGAAATGTTACTGCTTTCAAAACCGGAGCAACAGTGGCAAAATGAGGAGCATTAATCCTGTCTGTTCTCATAATAGTAAAAGTTGTAAGTAGTACTATCCGTGTTTGGCAAACATAGCCTTAATAAGCCTGCCTTTTCTCACTACTGTCACGAGTTTCTGATTTTTATATTACTTTACAACAGTATGATTTTTACATTCTTCAACAATATATTATACAGGGGCACTTTGTTCTCTTCCATTATTTTGAAGTGTGGTCCAATAAAATGTTCCTTTTTCAGAAATGCAAGAGAGTGCCTTTTTTCGAAAACAAATTACGAAAACAAACATGTGAATTTTGCAATATCAGACTTTGAAGGATATGTTCTTGTGTTAATTTTTTTTGTTGATTTGCATCCAAATAAAACCCTTTAAGTCCCGGGCAGGCCATTTTTTTTACCAAGCTTTGCAATACCACAACTCGCCAGGTGATTGAGTTAGCGAGCTGTTCAAACCACCTGTGGATTCGGGCAGTCTTCTAGTTGAGATTGAAGAGAATAAATTTTTTCGTTTTGGGCTTGGAGTTCTCTGTGGGTCACGTCACAAATGGGGGCGTGTTTCGCGACTTTTTGTCCAACTTTACCTGGCCCTAGGCGACAACCTAACGGGCCATTTTTTATCTCTGATACTGCTTATAAAAAACGCGCCTCTTTCCCGTTGTCTCCTTTTTGAAAGACAGGGATGGAAATGCCCTCGCTCCCTGGCGTCCTTGCACGTGGCAGACGTAGCTTTGGTGAATTCGATTCGACCACATGCCTGCCGGAAACCTTTTGATGTCTAAATATAGCAGGGATGATTTTTTGTATACACTACCAATGTTGACAAGTCATACTACCAATGTTGACAAATCATTACCAATGTTGACAAATCACAATGTCTCAAACTAATTTACTCAATTCTAAGTTGTTGGAATCTAAACCAGGGTTGCGGATTCGGAGGTAAAACATCCGACTCCAACTTTCCAAAATTTCTGACTCCGACTCCTGGCTCCGGCCTTTCCAAAATTTCCTACTCCGACTCCTTAACATAAAGGAAATGAAATTTGACTGTTAAAATCAATGTAAATCGTGGTACGCAGCACGAAATCTCTCTTTCAACAAAAGATTCAAAAGAAATTGTACCATTTCAACAGGAATTCCCAATTTAAGAGTGTGATGTAAAAATGATCCAATTGGACATCCGGAGTCGGACAAAAAATACCGACTCCGATTCCCAGTGTTGTTAGGAATCCAACTCCACCCAAAAACAGATGTAGGCTAGCTAGAGCTCGTGACAATTTTTACAAGTGATTCGTGATCTTCCGCCAGTCACTGCAGCACTGATTGAAGCTTTTAATCAGCCTACCACTCACGCGTATTTTGCAAAACTACGAGAATACAGGCATGGCAGGACGTTGCATCTCCAAATTGCTGATAGTGTCTGCAATATGCACCGCTTATAGCGTCAACAATATTTTTCTCAAACGTTTCACTTTCTCGCAGCTTTCTTCTTATTTTGCAATTGGTAATAACAGGAAACGCCCTGACCTAATTTACCTTTCCTGCTTGTCATTCTTTTGCATTCAAGTTTAAAAAGCGCTGTTGCATTTTGGGATGTTCTGGTTTAGCTTCGACCCAACGCTGTGTGAACCGGTAGTGCCAACAGCCTGCTTGAGTCAACTGCGTCACTTTCATAAATAGGCCATAACACAACCCGTTTAGCCAACAAATGCATGTTGTAAAATCATGATTAAGCGATGCTGCGAAACATTCGTGGCACCGTGACGAAAAACGTTTCAACTTTGCTGAACAAAGTCTTGAAAGTCCGTGCCGGTTACTTGCACCTTTTCTGCGGTTTAACCCGCTTTAGCGCCGTGGTCTGTGCGCTTCTAACCAGTAATCTGCGTTGTTGGCATTTTAGCAATAAGTTTTACTGAGCAGGAGGAAGTTGCGTGAAACGCATTGCGCCAGTGCTTGTTAAAGGCACGAACATTAGGGCTGAAGTAGCTTCTCAACGCACTGATTAATTAATCAGTGACATGTCAAAAGCATACTTCATGTCCGCTTAACTTCCCCAATAAGCAGCGCGGCATGTCACCAGAGGAAACTCCTGGGCCAGTTTTTTGAAACAAGAATTTATTAGAAATCGATCTTTTGTAGGGATGCAGACAACACCTGAAAGATTTTACTGTAATTTCAAGTCTTTTGATAGATTTCACAGATTTCATCTCAGTAAATCAAGGTAGAAAACTTGACATTTTATAAACGTTCTCTTTCCATTTATAACAGCGCTTTCCAAACTATGGGCCGAGACCTACCAAGGCAATGCGTGATAAATTTTAGGTTCGCAAAGGATACACGACTTTCGCCCGTAGTACTGCATCTACATAAATTTTACTTACTCACACTTTCGGAACACGACTAGTAAAACTAATGCAAAAATAAATCTAATCTGAGTTGTAGACTGTAGGCCAACACCAGCAAAGTGCAACATTGTAACATGTTTAAACGCGCAACGGTAATTCCGTATAAGGGGAATTGCGTTTTTAACTTTGACAACAATATAAAAAGACAGAGTTCCACACTGAAAATATGTTGATACCAGCATTGGCAAACATTGAGCCACGGTTGGGCTTGCTAAGCAACAAAAACAGTTGCACTTAACTGTTTAGATCAAACATATGTTTTAAAGGTATAATTCGCTCTGTATATCACGGTCATGCTTGAAGAATGCCCGGACATTTTAATAAATAGAATGGGGAAGCTCGGAAAAATGTTTAGGAACACCCCGGTCTAGGACACGCAGAATTGTTTGAACTATTTTTTTGTTTTGCTTCGTCGTGGGCTTGATCTTTGGCTGCTACGCAAGACATATGCAGCCTGACCTTCACGTTTGGAAGGCACTATAAAAGCCGTATAGGAGTTGTCGAGGTGCCAGCCCCTTTCGCAAGCTGTGGGTTAATACTCAGGTTTTCAACGCACAATTAGCAAGCTCTTCGTCACTTTTACAGCTTGCAAATTGTGTGCATCTACAGGTCTGGTCTGGAGCCTGGTAATCTCCAAAAAATTGTTAGCAAACACAAAAGAAGATAGCACAAACACTTTTTGTCAAAACCAGACACACTTCAAACAGTGGCTGCCAATTGCTGGGTACCTTTTGTGAAACATAAAAGAAAAAAAATGAAGAATTACTACAAAAGCGGTTAAACTATACAAGCGCAACAGAATTATTTACGGTAAACAAGTCACACAACGGCTTTCCTGTTGCAATGGCAACAGGAACTTGTGACTTAGAACTGCGCACTTCTCCGTCGCAGTAATGACAGAAATCACGTTTCGGCTCACAACTCACGAACCCTTTGCGATAGAAAGGAAACGAAGACAACTGCAAACGGAGGTTCTGATGTACATCCTATCAAAAAATACAACAATTTCTAGTAGATATTCCAATATTTCGAAGCACGTGCTGGGAACCTCTTTTTATCTCCCAACATCACCTGAGATCCATCGCAACAATCAATGTAAGAACTATGTAAAAACTATTACCTGGTGTAACTTTACTTCATAGGAAACATTAGTGTCAGAGACAACAAACCATGTGCTAATCGTTCATTACTAGATCTTCACTTTATTTTTTAACAATAGGTGATGTGGCATATGAACCAAGAAAATTTTATTTCTGCAGAAACATTTGCACGGTCGACACTTGTAATATTTTTGTATTGTGCTTGCCATTGTGTACTTATCTTTTCATTTTTTAAATAGTCGTTGATGAACATAAGCTTTTCATACTTTCGCCTTTACAAAAACATGCTGTAGCATATCCAAGAGCCTTTGCAAACCTAAAGTAGTTGATGTGCTTTGAACTGCTCAAGCGCAACGTGAAAACGTTTGCGATGCTCACTGCGCAGTGAAATGTTTTTTTTTTTTTGTGCAAATGTACTAACTGAAGCGCACAAGTCAAAGCTCCGTTGAAACAAAGGGTGCAAACGTGTCACTCTTCAAAGAATTAAGCATCGCATCTCAATTGTACAGAGCATCATATTTTTCCCAAGACAAATGCGCGCTGCTGTTCGCAACATTCGCCGCGTTCAGTCTTGTACCATGTATAAAGCCTCTGATATAAAGATTCTCTCAGATTGTAGAAAAAATAATTTCCGCTTGCCGCTGTACGTCACAGAGGTTCATCGCGCGCTTTGCAATAATGAAATAACCCCCAAAAATTCACGAAGTAATATCACGACACTTGCTCATGATTTCGGAGATAAAGACAGCTCATTTCTCTGCCGCCATTTTCAGACAGAAGTACTCAATTGATGTCATTGCCCACAGTGGTGCTCACTGGGTACAAACAGTGTTGGAAACCTTAATTGTTCCCTTGTATTCTGTTAAAACCCGATAGGCTATTAGTTGGTAGGAGATTATACAATTTGTTAACAATACTGAATACCGGTAGTTAATGTTGAAAGTAAGTGCTGTCGTACTGAAAAATTTTAATCGTTTGTCTTTAAATACACCCAGCTGAAAACAATTAAAGAGTAAAAGCTCCTCTCCTGATATAAATTCACAAATCATATTTACAAACTGTCTTGTAGCGGTAAGGTTTGAGCAAAATATGTAAACGATTGGTCTTAGCCCCGCACTCTACCAAGTTTTCCAAAACAAAATATTGTAATGAATACGGTATTCGCCATGGGCGTCCACATAAATTTTTCCTGGTGGAGCAACGTTGACATTTTGCTTTTCATTTTCAGGTTGTTGACCATGCAGTGATAATTGACTTTCACAGAACGCTTTACTCTTTCTAAGCCGCATAGAAATTGCCTCATGTTACGACAACAATCACAAAAATGCGCTTCGCTGGCAGCAATAGCCAGGTTTATTACAGTTATTTACGCCGTAGATTATCTGCAGATTTTCAAAGCAGGGTGCTTCTTTTCAAGGAAGCATTGCCATGGTCTTTAAAGAAGCATTGCCATGCTCTTCATTGAAACCACAACATAGACTTTATTTGAGTACTGACACTGATAGAGCCGCTTCGACCCTACTTTCCCAGCTCGAACAGAAGAAGCAGGAGCGATGGGAGGAAGCTGTCAATTCCACAGACTTCTCGCACTCCAGCCGCAAGAAGTGGAGCACCATCAATAAACTTACTGGCATGGCAAGTCTGGACGCTCCTCACGCCTGTGCCCGGTCTCGGTAAAGTCCATCACCTCTCAACTCGTGAAGAATGAGGCAAATAGACTGGGAGCCGCGAGTCTACCAGGCTGACTAACAAGAAGTTGTCCTAAAGTCCCAACACTTGAGGGAAACCGTATCACTGGTCCTTTCAGGCCAAAGGAGCTTGCTGGTGCCCTCGGTCGCCTGAAGTCAGGAAAGCCTCCAGGTCTGGATATGATCTTTCCGGAGTTTATACTGCATGCCGCGTCGGGTCTCAAATCTTGGTTTAGCGATTTTCTAACTTCCTGCACGCGCCAACTCAAAATTCCAAAGTTCTGGTGAAGAGCACTAATAGTTGCGATCCGTAAGCCGGAAAAGCCATTAAGGAGCCAAAGAGCTACCGCCCTATATTTCTGCTGTGTGTCCCCTTAAAAATCCTCTAGGGACTCATCTACGCCCGTGTTGAACCGATCGTCGATCCACTGCTCCCGCAGGAGCAAGGGGACTTTCGACAAAGGAGAACAACCGTAGACCAGGTCACTCTGCTGACACAGGACATCGAAAATAGCTTTTCAGCTCATAATAAGGTCTACTAAGCTGTGTTTATCGATCTCACAGCAGTATAAGACACTGTTGGGCATCGCGGCCTCACCTGCAAGTTACTGCGACTGCTACATGATAGACACATGGTCCGCATAATCATGGAAATTGTTAGTAATCGCAGTTTCACCCTTACCATAGGAAACGACAAACGGAGGAGGTTAGGACGCTTAAGAACGGCGTCCCACAGGGATCTGTCCTTGCAACCCTTTTCGTCAGCATCTACATGCCTGACGTGCCAACCACTGTCTCGAAAAAGTATGCATATGCTGACGACCTAGCAATCATGCTGATGAAGATTAGCAGCAGTGGAAGAAGTGCTGAGAAAGGACATGGCAACCGTAGGTGAATACTTCCAAACCTGGAAGCTAATGCTCAGTACTACAAAAACGGTGGCGGCAGTCTTCCACCTCAACAAAAAGGAATCTAAAGGTGAGCTAAAAGTCAACTGCAACAACGAAATCCTGCCCTGCTCCGAAATACATCGGAGTAGCGCTGGACAGGTCGCTCACGTATCGCCGACACCTTGAGTCACTTCGTAAGAAGTTGACATCACGCGTCGCCCTCTTGAGGCGACTTACTGGCTTTGGCTGGGGTTCCAGAGTAACAACGCTGCGAACAGCCACCTTAGCTCTGGTACATTCGGTCGCAGATTACTGCGCTCCCGTCTGGTGCCACAGTGCTCACATCCCCCTCAATGACCCTGTCATCAATGACGCCTTGCGAATTATGACTGGATGCCTGCGTCCTACACCAGCGAACAACTTTCCTATCCTCGCAAACATCCAACCTGCTGAGTTTCGTGGCAATGGAGCCACACTGTCTCTAGCACGCCGTGTCATGGAGCCTGGACACCTGCTCCACTCCGCCGCCACCTGTCCATCAAGTGCGAATGCACGACGCTCCAAATGGAGACACCCATTTGTACCCATCGCACAGCAACTTTTCATTTCATCGGACAACAATAACAAACATGCGGCACACTGGACGGATCACCAATGGAATGCAGAATGGGCGGAAAATCCTACAAGACTTCACACTTTCTATTTGAATAAGACAGGGGATAGTGTTGTGGTAGTGTGTGTAATAACCTAACTTAATACTGTATCAAACAACTTGCAATTTGCTGCTGATTATTGATCTATTGATATTGGATATATAGAAACCAAATATGATAAATGAGGCTACAAGGAAAACTTCGAGTTCAAAAGAAGAAATATTCAATCAACTCTGGAAAGGCATCAAGGAAATGAAAGAAACAATACTCACTCAGAATGGAGAATTGAAAAAAACAATACTCATTCAGAATGGAAACTGGACAAGCTAACTAAAATCACACAAAATCTTGAGAACAAGCTAAATGGAATACAACAAAAGATGGTTCAATATGAAAAAATGTTGAATCAACTTGA